>ENA-OQKY01000015-OQKY01000015.1-human-gut-metagenome-genome-assembly--contig:-NODE-15-length-260345-cov-43.313672_pt1 | contig 260345 bp, 230 predicted proteins | sample MGYA00242652_ERZ504805 | MGnify/ENA primary metagenome ERZ504805 (study PRJEB26092, sample SAMD00036400) | human gut metagenome | host: Homo sapiens | study: EMG produced TPA metagenomics assembly...
GTCAGACCATAACTTGTCTTTGGTGATTGATTCATTTGTATCCATGATATTTTATACCTCCATTATCTGGAGAGTATTGTATCAGAAAAAAATATAAAATTTAAGGTACGGGTTTTTTCCTACTTACAACTGTTCAGTATCTTATCAGATTCCTACGACTCTGAATATGATTGCAATTGCCAGATACCCCCACATCACCACATACGCAATATAATCTCTTGACTGATAATGCAGCGGTTTCATCTGCGTTCTGTTATCGCCACCATGATAGCATCTTGCTTCCATTGCCATTGCCAGATCGTTGGCTCTTCGGAACGCTGAGATAAACAGCGGGACCAGAAGCGGGATCATGTTCTTGGCTTTCTGGATCAGGTTTCCGTTTTCGAAGTCCGCACCGCGGGCGATCTGTGCTTTCATGATCTTGTCGGTTTCTTCCAGCAGGATCGGGATGAATCTTAATGCGATGGACATCATCATGGCAATCTCATGGATTGGTACATGAAGCTTATTCAGTGGTCTCAGAAGTCGTTCCAGACCGTCTGTGAGCTGATTTGGTGTTGTTGTCAGTGTCATGATTGAGGAACCGATAACAAGATAAGTCAGGCGGATTGCCATTCTTCCTGCCAGTTTCAGACCTTCTTCTGTTACATGCAGGATTCCCCACTGCCAGAGGACTTTTCCGGGTGTCAAAAGGATGTTGAATACTACTGTGATCATAAGCAACATTACAATTGCTTTCAGTCCCTTGAACATGAATTTCGGCGGGACTTTAGAGATAATGATCATACCTGCCAGAAATAAAGTTGCTACTGCATATCCTGGAAATGTATGGAATACAAATACGGAGATAATAAATACCATTGTACCCACCAGTTTTGCTCTTGGGTCCATTTTGTGGAGAATAGAGTCGGCAGGATAATACTGTCCTAATGTAATGTCTCGGATCATGCTTCCTCTCCTCCCTTATTCTCTTCTGGTGCAGCATACGTTTTATCTGAAGCTTCATTTTCAGCATTTAAAACTTCATTTTCAGCTTCTGAATGAGCATCTTTCTTCTCATCCTCTGTCAGATCTGTTTCCATCTCACTGATCAAAGTCTCTGTTTCTACAGTTACTGTATCTGATGATTTCTCATTCAAATGCGTCTGTTTCTCAGAATGCTTCAATTTCTCTGGTGCTGTTTTTCTAAACACTTCCAGAATATTCTCTTTCGCTTCCTCCACCGTAGTCGCAGTCACATCCACATCAAGCCCCTTTTCCTTCAATGCATGCATGATATAAGTGATCTGCGGTGCTGCAAGTCCCATGGCTTCCAGCTCTCTATAATGGGCAAATACAGCCTTCGGAGCGTCATCATATGCAATCTCTCCGTCGTTGACTACGATCAGTCTCTCCGCATATTTCGCGATATCTTCCATACTGTGAGATACAAGGATAATGGTAATTCCTCTTACTTTATGAAGCTCTGCGATCTGGTCAAGGATGTCATCGCGTCCTTTCGGATCCAGACCCGCTGTCGGTTCATCAAGGATCAGGATCTTCGGGTTCATCGCCAGAACTCCGGCAATGGCAACTCGTTTCTTCTGTCCGCCGGAAAGCTCAAATGGAGATTTGCTGTAGTTCTCTTCCTTAAACCCTACATGCTCCAGGGCTTTCTTCGCTTCCACTTCTGCCTCTTCTCTGGATAATCCCTGATTCATCGGTCCGAAGCAGACGTCAGAGTGCACGTCATTCTCAAAAAGCTGATGCTCCGGATACTGGAACACCAGGCCTACCTCGCTTCTCAAAGCACGGCGGTCATATTTTTCTCCCCAGATATCCTCTCCGTTATAGGTAATGGTACCGGAAGTCGGTCGAATCAGTGCATTGAAATGCTGGATCAGAGTGGATTTTCCACTTCCTGTATGCCCGATGATTCCGATAAACTGTCCATCCGGAATCGTAAGATTTACGTCTTTCAACGCATGGATCTCATATGCAGTTCCCGGACTGTAGGTATAAGTTACGTTCTTTAATTCTATAGACATAAGGCATTCACCAGCTCCTCTGTAGTCAGTATTCCTTCCGGAATATCCACTCCGGCTTTATGAAGTTCATGTGCCAGAAGTGTTACCTGCGGCACATCCAGTCTGTATTCTTTCAGAGTTTCCACCTGGGAAAATATCTCCCTTGGTGTTCCCTGCATCACCACTTCTCCGCTGTCCATAACATAAACCTTGTCTGCACGGACAACCTCTTCCATATAATGTGTGATCAGAATGACTGTTACTCCCTCCTGTTTGTTAAGGTCACTGACTGCCTCGAGAACTTCCTTTCGTCCATTCGGGTCCAGCATGGCAGTTGGCTCATCCAGGATGATGCACTTCGGGCGCATTGCCATGACACCGGCAATGGCAACCCTCTGCTTCTGTCCGCCGGAAAGTTTATTCGGAGAATGATAACGGTAGGAGGTCATGCCTGTTTTCTTCAGGCTCTCATCTACACGTTCCCAGATTTTCTCTGTAGGTACGCCCATGTTCTCCGGTCCGAAACCTACGTCTTCTTCTACTACAGTTCCTATGATCTGATTGTCAGGATTCTGAAAAACCATGCCCGCTTTCTGGCGGACTTTCCATAGTTCCGGCTCTTTAGACGTGTCAATCCCATCTACCCATAATGTACCTTCTGTCGGAAGCAAAAGTGCATTCAAATGCTTGGCAAGAGTAGATTTTCCGGAACCATTATGTCCCAGAACAGCCACGAATTGTCCGGCTTCAATGTCCAGGTTTACATCATTGACGGCACGCTGCGTATCCTGCACGTTGCCGTCTTCATCATACTTGAGATAGTCAAATCCCAGCTTGAATGCCTTGATAATTCCCATAATATTTTTTGTCCTCGTATATTTTTCTCAGGCTTCTTCGGTAGCTGCCAGTCCGGTCAATTCGTCAATCAGAGCCCAGATTTCATCTCTTCCCTGCTTTGTCTCAGCGGAGAAAGGAATAATAATGCCATCTTTGCTCAGCTTCAGCCCTTCCTTGATTGCTTTGATATTCTTCTGAACCTGGCTTCGTTTGAGCTTGTCAAGCTTGGTCGCTATGATGATTGGCTCATAACCATTGTTCAGGATCCAATCATACATCATCTTATCATTTGCAGATGGATCATGACGGATGTCAATGAGAAGAAAAACTGCCTTAAGATTTTTGGATGTATGAAGATATCTCTCAATCATCTTGCCCCATTTTTCTTTCTCAGACTGTGAAACCTTTGCGAATCCATAGCCCGGAAGGTCTACCAGATACATAGCTTCATTGATATTGTAAAAATTAATGGTCTGTGTTTTTCCCGGCTGTGCACTTGTTCTGGCAAGAGATTTCCGGTTCATCAGCCCGTTGATCAGAGATGATTTTCCTACATTTGATTTTCCTGCAAATGCAACCTCCGGTCTGTTAGTATCCGGGAGTTTGCTGGTGATACCGCATACGATATCTAATGATACATTTTTAATAACCATTGATTTCCTCTCTTTTTCACAACAAAGAGTCAATCCAATCAGACTGACTCTTTATTCTTTTTATACAAGTGCTTTATTCAGTACTTCTTTCATAGAACTTACAAATGTAATCGTAAGTCCGTCCGTGATTTCCTTATCTAATTCCTGAATATCCGGCTTATTCTCGGCCGGTACTAATACTTCTTTAATCTTCGCATATTTTGCTGCAAAAAGTTTCTCTTTTAAGCCACCAATTGGAAGTACTCTTCCTCTCAGTGTGATCTCACCGGTCATTGCAAGATCTGCTCTTACTGGTTTTTTAATAATTGCGGAAAGAATCGCAGTTGCCATGGTAATACCTGCAGACGGTCCGTCTTTTGGTACTGCCCCTTCCGGAATATGCACGTGAATATCGTTTTCCTGGAAAAATTCCGGTCCGACATTATAGTCAGAAGCAATGGAACGGATGTAAGTAATACCTGCCTGCGCAGACTCTTTCATCACATCTCCAAGCTGTCCGGTAAGTATCAGCTCCCCTTTTCCAGGCATTACATTGACTTCGATCTGCAGAGTATCACCGCCAACCTGTGTCCAGGCAAGACCACGTGAAATACCGATCTCATCTTTCTTATTTGCCATAAGATAGTTGAAATGTTCTTTTCCAAGAAAATCTGACAGATTCTTAGAAGTTACGGTGACTTTCTTCTTATCCTCTTCCATGATCAGACGTGCAGTTTTTCTGCAGATCTGTCCGATGGTTCTCTCCAGATTTCGAACGCCGGCTTCTTTTGTATAATTATTGATGATCTTCTTAAGTGCAGCAGACTGAATGGTCAGTTTGCCTTTCTCAATACCATTCTCTTCCATCTGCTTCGGAATCAGGTGTTCCTTTGCGATGTGCTCTTTCTCATTCTCTGTGTAGCCTGCGATCTCGATCAGTTCCATACGGTCGAGAAGAGGTCTCGGAATGCCCTGCACATCATTTGCAGTTGCAATAAACAGTACTTCGGAAAGATCCTGCGGTACTTCTATATAGTGATCCATAAATTTGCTGTTCTGCTCCGGATCAAGTACCTCCAGAAGTGCGGCGGAAGTATCTCCCTTATAGTCATTGCTGGTCTTATCGATCTCGTCCAGAAGCATCAGCGGATTACTTACACCTGCCTGCTGTAATGCGGCAGTAATTCTGCCAGGCATTGCTCCTACATAAGTCTTTCTGTGGCCTCGGATCTCGGCTTCATCCCTCACACCGCCCAGACAGATACGCACATATTTCTTGTGCATAGCTTCTGCAATAGACTTGGCGATAGATGTTTTACCTGTTCCAGGAGGTCCTACCAGACAAAGGATCGGGCTCTTGCCTTTGTGTGTCAGTTTACGGACAGAAAGGAATTCCATCACGCGCTCTTTCACATCTTTCAGTCCATAATGACCTTCCTGAAGCACTTTCCATGCTTCTTTCAGATCATCGGAGTCTGTGGATTTCTTATCCCACGGAAGTGCCAGCATAGTCTCGATATAACCACGGAGTACCGCATTCTCGGATACATTGCTGTTGGTGTTCTTAAATCTCTCGATTTCTTTGCTGATCTTCTCTTTTACTTCGTCACTGGCCTGAAGCTCCTGAAGCTTCTTCTTGAATTCCTCTGCATCATCCGCAGTGTTGTCCTCTCCCAATTCCTCACGGATCAGTTTCAGCTGCTCTCTGAGAATGTATTCTCTCTGGTTCTTGTCAACTCTGGCTTTCACTTTCTTCTGGAGATCTCTTCCAATCTGCATAATTTCGATCTCATTGCTTAAAATCGCGCCCAGAACTTCATATCGCTCCTCCAGTGTAAGTGCCTCCAGGATCTTCTGTTTATTCTGATAAGACAGAGGAAGATTTACAGCAATCTGCTCAACCAGTTCCTCTATATTCTCTATATTTAAAATCTGTGCTACCAGTTCTTTGCTGACTTTTCCATTCTCCATGCAGTATCTGTGGAACAATTCCTTCAGACTTCTGTACATGGCTTCCATCACTGGCTCCGGCATCTGCATAGTTTCATCATCTACCGGTGTGATCTCACTTCTGATAAATGGAAATTCCTGTTCAAATTTTACAAGTGTGGCACGTCCTGTTCCCTCTACAAGCACTCGCAGGAGGTTCTGCGGAAGTTTCACAACCTGCTTGATATAAACAATGGTTCCCACCTGATAGACGCCTGCCAGATCCGGTGTCTCCACCTCAGGATCAATCTGTGTCACCAGAAAAATCTTCTGGTCATGAAGCATGGCAGCTTCAATGGCTTTAACAGAACGCTCACGGCTTATATCAAAATGAACGATCATCCCCGGGAGAATCGTTGTTCCCCTGAGAGCAATCGACGGCAGCACCATATTCTGATTTGTCATTTATTGTTCAGTCCCTTTCATCAGGCTGTTTCCGGTTTGTCCTTCTTATGTGCCCGGGACGATCTTCTGCTTCCGGCTGTCTTCGCCTGTGCAGGAGCTTCTCCGCGGACGATCTCCGGCTCACCGGTGCCTTCTACTACATCTTTGGTAATTGTGCACTTGCGGATAGTGTCATCTGACGGGATTTTGTACATCAGATCCATCAGAGAACCCTCCATGATCGCACGAAGTCCTCTGGCTCCAGTCTTACGTTCCAGAGATTTCTTAGCAACCAGCTGCAGTGCCTCATCTTCAAAATTAAGTTCAACTCCATCCAGTTCAAACAATTTATGATACTGTTTGGTAAGGGAGTTCTTTGGCTCTTTCAGAATGCTGATCAGTGCATTCTCATCCAGTGCATCCAGAGTTACAACTACCGGCACACGTCCGATAAACTCAGGAATCAGACCGAATTTAATGAAGTCTTCCGGCATTACATCTTTCAGAACTTCACCGACATTTCTCTCTTCCTTAATAGAAACTTCTGCACCGAAGCCAATGGACTTGGTATCCTGTCTGGACTCAATGATCTTCTCGATTCCGTCAAAAGCACCGCCACAGATAAACAGAATGTTTGTTGTATCAATCTGGATAAATTCCTGATGCGGATGCTTACGACCGCCCTGTGGTGGAACGCTTGCCACCGTTCCCTCAAGGATTTTCAGAAGTGCCTGCTGTACGCCCTCTCCTGATACATCACGGGTAATAGATGCATTCTCGGATTTTCTTGTGATCTTATCGATTTCATCAATATAGATAATTCCGTACTGTGCACGTTCAATATCATAATCTGCTGCCTGAATGATCTTGAGCAAAATATTCTCAACATCCTCACCTACATAACCGGCTTCTGTCAGTGTAGTAGCATCTGCGATGGCAAATGGTACATTCAGAAGTCTGGCAAGTGTCTGAGCAAGCAGAGTCTTACCTGAACCAGTCGGTCCAAGCATCAGGATATTACTCTTCTGAAGTTCTACATCAGAATTTCGTGATGCAAGGATTCTCTTATAATGGTTATAAACAGCAACTGAAAGAGCTTTCTTTGCAGCGTCCTGACCGATTACATAATCGTCCAGAACTGCATGGATCTCTTCCGGTTTTAACAGATTAATATCGGAATTGATAACCTCATCATCATAAGGATTTAATTCTTCCTCCATGATCTCTGAGCAGATGCCAATGCACTCATCGCATATAAATACCTTACCGTCAGGACCTGCGATCAGTTTTCTTACCTGATCTTCTGTCTTCTGGCAAAAGGAGCATCTTACTTTTCCTTCTCTCATCTTTTCTGCCATGAATTTGTGTCTATCCTTTCTATACTAAATAATAAAACTCCTGTGATGATTCACAGGAGTCTTATCTTTCGCATTATTTATGCATGACTACACCGTCAATCAGTCCATATGCCTTTGCTTCTTCAGCAGTCATATAGTTGTCCCGGTCTGTATCACGCTCAACAACTTCTATCGGCTGACCGGTATTTGCAGCCAATAATTCATTTAAAGTTCTCTTTGTCTGTGCGATATGATCCGCCACGATCTGAATCTCTGTTGCCTGACCCTGTGCACCACCGGATGGCTGATGGATCATGATAGTGGAATGTGGAAGAGCAAATCTCTTGCCCTTTGCACCGCCTGCCAGAAGAAATGCACCCATGCTGGCAGCCATTCCAAGACAAATGGTAGAAACATCGCATTTAATATACTGCATGGTATCATAAATCGCCATGCCGGCTGTTACGGAACCGCCCGGGCTGTTGATATACAGCTGGATATCTTTACCAGGATCTTCTGCTTCCAGGAAAAGAAGCTGTGATACGATCAGTCCTGCACTCACATCATTTACTTCTTCGCCCAGAAAAATAATTCTGTCTTTCAGAAGCCTTGAATAGATGTCGTAGCTTCTCTCTCCCCTGCTTGTCTGTTCAATGACATAAGGTACTAAACTCATATAAACGCCTCCATTTTACGCGGCTGACTTTTTTCCGGAAAGAGGAAACACCTAAGCCTGCCTCTTTCCCGATATTAAAATTTGATTACTTTAAAATTAAACTTCCTTAGCAGCGTCAGCGATAACAGTAACTGCTTTCTGTACAGCCATGTCTTTCTTCATCTGCTCAAGTTCACGCTCTCCAAGTAATTCTTTTAACTTGTCAGCTTCCATTTTGTATGCTTCAGCCATCTTGGAGATTTCTTCATTTACTTCTTCCTCTGTTGGCTGAATGTTCTCAACTTCTGCTACTTTCTCAAGAACCAGTCTTGTCTGGATTCTCTTTAATGCCTGTGGTTTCATGTCTTCCATCATCTTATCAGCTGTCATGCCTGTGAACTGGAAGTACTGATCCATGGATAATCCCTGAGACTGCATTCTTCTGCTGAAATCGTCAAGCATCTGACGGCACTGTGTCTGAAGCATAGCTTCCGGAATATCCATCTGTGCGTTTTCGATTGCTTTATCTACTGCTGCATCTTCTTTTGCACGTTTTGCTTCGTTTTCTTTTCTCTCTACGAGATTTGTTTTAACATGTTCTTTGTATTCTGCAAGTGTATCAAACTCAGAAACATCTTTTGCAAAATCGTCATCCAGTTCTGGAAGTTCTTTTGCTTCGATCTTCTTAACTGCACATTTGAAGACTGCTTCTTTACCAGCAAGTTCTTTTGCCTGATATTCTTCCGGGAATGTAACTTTTACGTCTACATCATCGCCAACTTTAGCACCAACAAGCTGCTCTTCAAATCCTGGGATGAATGTGTTGGAACCAAGTGTCAGAGGATACTCTGTAGCCTGTCCGCCGTCGAAAGGTACTCCGTCTACAGATCCTTCGAAGTCGATTGTTACAACATCCTGTAACTGAGCTCCGCGGTCTTCTACGTTGATTGTTCTGGAGTTCTTTTCCTGCTCTTTTTTGATCTCAGCGTCTACGTCTTCGTCTGTTACGTTGATCTCAGTCTTCGGTACTTCTACTCCTTTGTAGTCACCTAATGTAACTTCTGGCTTAGTAGCTACTTCAGCTGTGAAGATGAGAGCTTTTCCTGGCTCAGCCTGTGTAATGTCGATTGTTGGCTGGGAAACGATCTCAAGGTCACATTCTGCTAATGCTTTGCTGTAATGTTCCGGGATCAGAGCGTTAACAGCGTCTTCAAGGAATACTCCTTTTCCATACATCTGCTCGATCATTTTTCTTGGAGCTTTTCCTTTACGGAATCCAGGGATGGAGATTCTTCCTTTAGCTTTCTGGTATGCGTTCTGCATAGCTTTCTCTAAATCTTCAGCGACAACTTCGATAGTAAGTTTAGCCATGTTTTTTTCCATTTTTTCCACCTGTAAACTCATGTTACATGTTCCTCCTTAATTTTCAGGTTATATTTTGCGACTGGTTTTTCAGCTGCGTTATTTCATTCACAGTTTTTACCTATTTCTATATATTCAAGTCTAAGCTCCGCTCCCACTGTTTCCTTTTTTAGTAGAAGCGGGAGACCTCTCTATAACTTAATTATATATTTACAGTCATTGTAGCAGTATAGCACAAAAAATATAAAAGTGCTAGTGTTTTTTCGCATAAAAATAAGGGTTTTGGGGTGTTTTTAGCAGGAATACACTACTGATTCTGCGATTTCTTTTGCTTTTTCGTCATTTTCGAGCTGAGCGATCAGGGAAAGTGCGAAGTCTACGGCTGTTCCGAGGCCTCGGCTGGTGGTTATGTTTCCGTCAACCACTACGCTGTCTTCACTGGTCTGAGCACCGTCTTTGGCGATGACTTCCATGAAGGATGGGTAGGATGTGGCTTTTCTGCCTTTGAGGAATCCGAGTCCGGAGAATACGCTTGGTGCTGCGCAGATAGCGGCGATTTTTTTGCCTTTGTTGTTGAAGTCTGTCAGGAGGTCGGTGAGTGGTTTGTAGGCTGCGAGGTATTTGGTTCCTGGCATTCCTCCCGGGAGGACAAGCATGTCGGCATCGGTGAAGTCAGTTTCAGCGAATGTGGTGTCGGTGAGCATGGTGATGCCGTGAGATGTCTGAATCTGGGTGGTTTCTTTGATGGATACGGTTTTGATGTCGATTCCGGCGCGGCGGAGAAGGTCTACTACGGTTAAGCCTTCGATGTCTTCGAAGCCGTCGGCGAGGAAGATGTATACTTTTTTACTCATTTTTAGTGCCTCCTGATTGGTTTATTTTTGTAAGATTTTTATCTTGTTTTTCTGAAATGGATTATAGCATTTTTTCTGGATAGTTACAATGTTTGTTTGAGTTGCGTAGGGACGCGCGAAGCCCTCTGTCTCCTGGGGTTCACACTGGGAACTGGCAAAATGTTACTTTTTACCATATCTCTGGTTTCAAGTCTTTCGGCAATGGATTGGGATATGTTTCTCCGTCTAGTGTTTCTGTCAGTTCTTTTCTGGCTTCATCTGCCAGTTCTGGATTTTGCAGGAAATCCAGAGCGGTGAGGGCCATGATTTTGGCAGCGTAGAGCATTCCTTTATGTGCGATGGAGGATTTGCCCTGGGCTACTGCCTGCCAGGAGTGGAGGGTGGTTCCTGCTGCAAATGTGGGGATGTTGAGGTGGACGGTTGGGACGATCCAGCTTACATCTCCTACATCGGTGGAATATTTGAGGTCGCTGTACAGGTTTTGGTAAGCGATCGGTTCGAAGATTGATTTTTTCATTGCTTCTGTGGCTCTAGATCCAAAGTAGTCTCTGGCGATGGTTGGAAGTTGTTTCTTGTCCTGGTCTGAAAGGGCTTGCTGGAAGTTTTGGGCGTAGGTGTATTCCTGCTCTGTATACGGAATCGGGCCTAGTTTTTCCAGATATGCGTTCATGTGATCTGCGAGGATTTTGCTGGAAATCAGGTTGGAGTAGGCGGCTACCTGGCGGATTTCTACGGTGGTTTCGGTCATTAGGGCGGCGCCTTTGGCGATGTTGCAGACACGGTTGTAGAGTTCTTTCACCTGGGTGATCTTTGGAGCGCGGATGGCGTAGAGAACCTGGGCTCTGGACTGGACTACGTTTGGGGCGTCTCCACCTGTGTCGGTGATGGCGTAGTGGATTCTGGCTTCGTCTATCATGTGTTCACGCATGTAGTTTACCCCTACGTCCATCAGTTCTACTGCGTCCAGTGCGGAGCGGCCAAGTTCTGGACACATGGATGCGTGGGCTGGGGTTCCGTGAAATGTGAAAAAGACTCTGAAGTTTGCCTTTGTGCTTCCGTAGCATGCGCGTCGTCCTTGTTCCGGATGCCAGCAGAAGGCGAGGTCGCAGTCGTTGAAATAGCCATCACGGACAAGAAATGCTTTACCACCTGCATTTTCTTCGGCAGGGCAGCCGTAGTAGCGGATCGTGCCTTTCAGGTTGTGTTCTTTCATGAAGTCTTTTAAGGCTATGACGGAGGCAAGGGTGCCTGTTCCAATAAGCTGGTGACCGCAGCCGTGACCACAATTATTCACGTGTGCGGAACCTTGTTCCTGTTCTGATTCACTTTCGCATTTTAAATTTTGCATCGGTTCTGCAGGAGTTCGCTCTGTTGCATCTGCTTTCTGTGAAAGCCCCAGTAATGCGTCGAACTCTCCAAGAAATCCTATGACCGGTTTTCCAGAACCGTATTCTGCAATAAATGCAGTTTCCTCTCCTGCCAGATTTGATCTGATGAAAAATCCCTCTTTCTTTAATGACTGCTTGAGTAATTCAGAGGACTTGTATTCCTGAAATCTTGGCTCTGCAAACTCCCAGATTTTGTTGCTGATTTTGGCATAGTATTCTTTTTTACTGTCAATTTTTTCTGATATTCCTTTTATGTATTCATCCATATATTTCTCTTTCTGTTCCATACTATTTCCTGCTTTCTTCCATATTACCTATAATAATTTTCTTGTTATCCATTCTGCATCTAACAGATAAAGTATTTTCTTTTTGTATGTGACCAATTGAGTCAGGCAGATATTCACATGCTGTCCTGCTACTTGATTTATGTAAAATATGCGTTTTCATTATTTTTTATCTATGCTATTATCATTATAGCACAAAGTAAAAGATTGACACGTTTTAACTCAATGGAGGAAATTTAAATGGAAATCGAACGTAAATTTTTAATATCCAAAGAAAACTTACCGGCAAATCTTGACTCTTATCCACATCACAAACTGGAACAGGGCTATTTATCTACTGCACCGGTAGTCCGTATCCGCAAAGAGGATGATAGCTACTATCTCACCTATAAATCCAAAGGTCTTATGACCCGTGAAGAATACAATCTTCCACTTACAAAAGAATCCTATGAACACATGCGTCCAAAAGCCGACGGAATCCTCATTTCCAAAACCCGCTATCTTATCCCAGAAAAGGACGGGCTTACCATCGAATTAGATATATTTGATGCACCATATGAGGGGCTTTATCTCGCGGAAGTAGAATTTTCTTCCGAAAAACAGGCACTCAGTTATAATCCGCCTGCATGGTTCGGAGAAGATGTTACCAACTCTGGTAAATACCATAACAGTCGTCTGAGTCAGGGGAATTTATAAATCATTCCCACAAACAGTGTAACCAAACAAATTTATAACATTATTGAAAAAAACAGCTCCGAAATATTGTTCTGTTGATATGCATTTGCAGGAATCGTAGTAACTCTTAGGTTCTGAAAATTCGCGTTATAAAAAATCCGTCCACTGTCTGAGCCGCATAGCGGCGAGTTTGGGCGGATTTTTTATGGTTTTAGCGGATTTTCAGAGCCTTAGAGTTACTAGATTTCGAAACCGCATATCAACAGAACAATATTTTGGAGCGTCCCTATTATACAAACAAAATTACATCTTCTTTCCTTTTTCAGCAGCTCCATTCAGAGCTTCAAAAACAGCGCTTCTAAATCCGTTCTGTTCCAGGATTCGTACTCCCTCAATGGTAGTTCCGGCCGGGGAACATACCATGTCTTTTAATTCGCCTGGATGCATACCGGTTTCCAGTACCATTTTCGCACTTCCAACTACGGACTGTGCGGCAAACTGATACGCCTGTTTTCTTGGCATCCCCTGGGCTACTGCCGCGTCTGCCATCGCCTCTACGAACATGAACACATAAGCCGGTGAGCAGCCACTTACCGCACCTACGGCATCCATCAGACGTTCCGGAACTACTTCTGTACGTCCAAAGCTGTTAGTGATCTCGCAGATCTGATCCAGTTCTTCCGCTGATACTTTCTCATTGGCGCAAACACCAGTCATACCCTCACCAACCTGAGCAGGCGTATTTGGCATCATTCTTACTACTTTCAGAGGTTGTCCACATTTCTCCTCTAACCAGGCAAGAGTTTTCCCCGGTGCAATGCCTACGACTGTGTGTTCCGGTGTCAGTTCGTCTTTGACTTCGCTCAGTACTTCTTCATAAAACTGTGGCTTCACTGCTAGGAAAACCAGTTTTGTACTTTTTACTACTTCACGGTTATCCAGAGTTGTCACCACTCCCAGTTTCTCTTTACTTCGTTTGCTTCCTTCTTCTGTAAGATTGGAAACAATGATCTCGTCTTTCTTGTAGAGTCCTTTTTTCAGCATACCGCTGATCATTGCGGAACCCATATTTCCACATCCGATAAATCCGATCTTCATAAGTTTACTCCTCTCATGCAATCCAAAACAGGTCAGGTGGATAAAAGCATCCACTTCGCTGTCTGCGTAACCAGATAACTGCTTTTTCGCATATTATAGTATATCCCTTTAGTAAAGTAAAGTTGCACTTTACAATAAACATCTGCTATCAGTTTACTGAACGAGCTTAATAACTGCCGTGTTTGCATAAGTCAAAGGTTCATTATGGATAAAAAATACTTTCCCGTCTATCGGTGCATAAAGTGTTTCTATCAGTTCGCTTTCATACGGATGGATAATATTTGCAAGCGGTTGTCCCATTGCTACCGTTTCCCCTGCCTTTACAAGCGGCTCAAAAATACCGGATTCCGAAGTTCTGACCGGTATAAGTTCTGTATCACTTACTATTTTCGGTTTTATCAGTGACGGTCCATGATATTGGACAATCCCCTGTGCAGACAGAAAATTCAGGACAGCCAGCACCGCCTGACCTGCACCGTTGGGATTGATCCGTTCTGTTGCCGTTGTATAAAGTGAAAAAGCCTGCGTATTCCATACCTGCCAGTTATAATTTAATGTTGCCGTATCATAAGGACGCACTTTTCGCACTACCACATATGGCAGTCCAAACTGTTCAGCGAGTTCCGTTTTGCTGTATCCTTCTTCCATCAGCCGTACATGCGGGACAAAATCTCCCGGCATATAAAAAGAAGTAAACTGAATCCCATAACGATATTCTGAGATTTCCCGAAAAACTCCATCTGCAATTCTCTGTGTGGTTTCTCCCAGATCATATCCGGGAAACATGCGGTTGATATCTGTATTATCCGTAGGCCAGAATCGTTTCTTAATATTCATGGAATACGGATTCATGGAAGGAATGATCAGAATCTTGTGTCCCTCTTTGATTCGTCCCTCTGTTTCTAATTGTCGGAATTTTTTTACCAGCTTCGCACAACAGTAAATCTGCTGGACTTCATTGCCGCGTGAACTTCCAACGATGCAGACCGCATTCTCACCTTCGCCAAATTCATATCCTGTTATCCGGAAATCATCCCGGTACAGTCCATCCATCTGGTAAATCACCCGTTTACGCATGCTCATATGCCTCCTTTCTCAGGAGACGTCCCATCAGAGAACCTTCTCCAACTACCGGATAATCACGGATCGTAAATAAAATCCCATCCACCGGTGCGGTCACTTCATCCAGTGCCGTACCAGCAAGAGGATCTACAATCTTTCCGATCAGATCACCTTTTTTTAATTCCACCCAATGTTCGACCGCCGGAATAAAAATGCCACTTACTTTTGCATTCAGATAACTTACATCCTCAGGATTCTTTGAAAGAATAGCTTTTCTCGGAGCATGGACCTCTCCTGTCCAGATGCCCAGTTTTTTCATCAGGTTAAAAATCCCATCCACTAACTGATCTCCGTAGGAACGGGTAATCCTCATTCCCACTCCCATCTCTACGACCAGCACCGGCGTACCGATACTGTTCAGGCTATACGCAAATGTCGATTCCAGTACCGTACTTGCACCGTGTACCCAGATAAAGTCCACATTTGCCTCCTTTGCCAGAGGAACCAGCGTCTCTTCATGAAGTTCATTGATCCTGATCTGTGGAATTTCCGTAAGGTAAATATTACTTGCATGAATGTCCAGTACACAATCTGATCCCTGCACATCCCGTATCATCTCCGCTGCCAGATATTCTGTCATGTTTCCACTTGTATTTCCGGGGAAAAGCCGATTCATATCCAGATCAAACGCAGGGATTCCCCTTGTGATCGAGTCAATTCCCAGAGGGTTCATTGCCGGATAAATATCCACAATGCCTTTCAGATGCTGCTTCTCTTTTTGAATCCTCCGCTGTAATTCATAACAGATATACTGTCCTTCCAGCTCATCGCCGTGGATTCCGGTGACAATGCTGATCCTTGGCATGGAATCTGCCGGTTCCTGCGGCATGATTCTGTTTTTTCTGATCCGCAGGACTTCATCAACCGGAAGTCCTACAGAAGCAATGGTTTCTATCATCTTTTCTACCTTTCCTTTTATCTTTTCTTATCAGACGCGACGGACGATTGCTTTCACCTGCTGCCATTGATCTCCGCCATTGATCAGAATCCCCCGGTTAATGGCACATTCCGATGCATCACGTCCATCACCCAGTTTAACATGGCAGTCACGTACCAGACAGTTGTTGGTCGGGTCAAGTCCGATCCATTTTCCTTCGCAAAAAGCCTCTACCCATGCATGGCTTTCTCCTTCTCCGATCATCAGTCCGCACACATACCTTGCCGGAATTCCTGCCATACGGAGCAGTGTTTCAAAAATATGGGCAAAGTCCTGGCATACACCCATTCCAAGGTTCCACGCCTCCTCAGCTTCCGTTGCGGGTCCCGTCTGATCTGGTACATAGGCAAATTTCTGATGCAGGCAATCCATGATCCGGATGCATTTTTCCAGGTCACTTTCGCATCCAGCCAGATCCAGGGACTGGAAATATTTCCGGATTCCTTTTCCGGGAATACATTTCCCAAAAGGATAACGGTACATTCCAACCACCCCTGTTTCTTCTGCCGGGTCTTCCGGAATGATTTCTACTTTTCCATGAATCCGGAAAATAAACTCATCATGCGGTTCTGGTATGCAGCCATAAATTTTTTTATTTCCCCATCCATCTGTTCCTTCCATCCACTGTGACTGTGGCTTCATCTGGATTTCTTTTTCCAGAAGTCTCTGGCTCCCTGTTTCTTTCGGAATACATTTGATCGTATAAAAGCAGCGTTCAACAGGCATTGAGTATCGGATCTGCATCTGATAGTCAAATTCTAACAGCATGTCTCATCGCTTCCTTTCTTCCTATTACAAAATACATTCCACATTTGCTACAAGCTCGTAATAATCCAGATTTTCCGCTTCTGCAAGTTCACTTACTTTCTTCAGATTCTCCTCATGATAAGGAAGCCCACTTCTGGTCACGCGCGGGATCATGCGGTGTACTTCACGTCTGATCTCCTTTTTCTCTGCACCAAGGCGTGCATACAGATCGATCCGTTCAATCCTCTTTCCTGCTTTTATAATATTTCGTATTTCCTCACTGTCAATCCTGTCATCTACGCTGCCCCAGAATGCCAGGATTTCATCCAACACACGCTGTAATTCATACAATGGTGCATGGCTTTTTGCCGCTTTATTCATCTCATAAACAGCTAACTGAATATAAGACAGTGCTCCTGTGCTGATACTTTCCCTGAGCACAATGGCATTATCATATGCCCGGTTAAGATTGCTGATAATAGAGTCCTGATTTGTTTCATCAAATGGATACCTCTTTAAAAAATCTTCTTTTGACTCATAAATATTGGGAATGTCAATTGAACTGCAAAACGTGATATAGCTTTCCTTTTCCTCATCGATCATCCTGTCATAGCTGTCAAAAAACATCCGTATTGTTGTATAAACCCGTTCTGTATATCTTCCAAGCCAGTATAACCTGGAAGCCTGTTCTACTGAGATAATACCCATGTGTCTTTAAAGCCTCCTCCCTGTGAAGAATTTACGATAAATGAATCCGGATTTCTGGAAAATCTGGTCAACCCGCTTTTCCATACGACAGGTTCTTCTCCCATCAGTACAAATGCCCTCAGATCTGCTTTTCGCGGAACTGCTTCTTTTTCCTCCATAATATCCAGATCCTGAAAATCTATGACTTCCTGTGCAATAAATCTTCTTGGTTCTTTTTTCAGTAATTCAATGAAATCCTCTTTCTGCTTTTTGGTCATGGAATTTCCAAATACAACTCCATAACCGCCTGCCTCTGCAACATCTTTTAATACCAGTTCGTCGAAATGTTCCAGTACATATTTCATATCCTGCTCATAAAACGGAAGATACGTCGGTGCATTCTGCAAAACTGGTTCCTCTCCCAGATAATACTTAATCATCTTCGGAACAAAATAATAGATTCCCTTATCATCTGCCACGCCGTTTCCAGGGGCATTTAACAATGCAACGTTTCCTTTTCGGAATACATCGTAAATATGTGGAATGCCGATCAGTGATTCCGGATTAAAATTCATCGGGTCCAGATATTCATCCGAAATTCTTCTGTATACTGCGCCTACCTGTTCTTTCTTTCCAGATGCTGTCATGTAGTATAATTTATCGTTTTCTACCACCAATTCTGAACCATTGACCAGATGCGCTCCTGTTTTTTCTGCAAGATAAGAATGTTCAAAATAAGCTGCATTATATCTTCCGGGAGTAAGGATCACATTATGTCCGCCTGTATTCACATAGTCCATTGTCTTACGTAGAAGTTCTGCATAATTCCGATTGTTCTCCAGTTTCGTTTTCTTGAACGTATCCGGCGAACAGCGCCTGCATAGCTCTCTTGCGATCATGGGATAAGAAGCTCCTGACGGAACTCTTAAATTATCCTCCAGAATATACCACTCATTATTTTTTCCTTTTACAAGATCAATACCGGAAATATGTGAGTAAATATCTTCTGGCGGTGTCACACCCTCACATTCTGCCAGATAACCACTGGAAATAAAAATAAATTCTTCGGGTATCACACCATCTTTCACGATCTGCTTCCTGCTGTAAATATCTTTCAGGAACAGATTCAGAGCTTTCACCCTTTGCTTCAATCCTTTTTCCAGTCGTTCAAATTCTTCATGTTCGATCACGCGGGGAATCGCATCAAATGGAAATAGCTGCTCTTTAAAAACATTATTTTTGTAAATACCAAATTTTACACCATACCGTGCAAGCAATTCATTGACATGGTCTGTATGCTCGATCAGTTCTTTCATAAGACTCCTCCTCTCATACTGAAAAACGCGAAAAAGGCGCTTTGCATGATTGCAAAACGCCTTTGTTTCAGATTTATGTTTTTGATTTAATGGATGTATTTTACCACGTTAAACCAATGATGTCAAGAATACAAACTGTATACTTAACGTTTTCTTTTATTCTGGCTGACAAAAAAATACCACACCGGAAGCAGATACAGATAAACTGCCGCACACACACTCATTGTCGGTGCACCGACAAATGCCAGCGGTACCGCCGATGCAATTGACCAGGGGATCAGCGGTGCAACTACAACTGCTGAGTTTTCTAATGAAAGCGCAAATTCTTTTTTATCCGGGTTGTTTTCTCCGCAGAGCTGATTGGTGAGCATAATGGATAATGTCTGGTTACAGGATACCGCTGCTGTCACAACAGAAGTCAGCAGGGTTGTTCCAAATGGCGTGATTTTGCTGTTTAATCTTCCAACTAAATCTTTAATTCCATGGAGGAAATCTGTTACCTTGAAAATGCCGGAATAGCAGGAGGAAATGCCTACGATCGCGATGACTTTCATATTGGAAAGGATTCCGCCTCCGCTCATCAGTCGGCTAATCTGCATGTCATCTGGCTGAAAACCTGAAATGCACAACGCGGGAAGTCCGGAAATTGGATATTTCTGTATCAGAACTGCAACAAATATTCCAAGTAATAATAATTCCATAATTCGCCTCCGGGAGTATTATACAGCAGACATCTTTCTTTTTCTATCATATTTCTTTTTTACACTGATTTATTTTGACATCAAAAAAACAGAAGTTATGTACAGTTTTACCCAGTACAATAGCTTCTGTTTTTTAATATTTTTCTTTTTAAATTTTTTCAGGCAGTTATCTTTACAGATGCTCCCGACATTTTTGATGTTTTCATCATCTTATAATAAACCGGGATCAGCAGTGAACAGGCTCCGATCCATGCCATTGGGCTGGCGATGCACACGGATGTGTAGCCAATCATTCCGGAAAGTCCTACAGTTGCGGCGATTCGCATTACCAGTTCGATCATACATGCCGCAAACGGTGCCCTTCCATTCTGCATACTCTGGATGGAAGTACGATATACTGCCAGCAAGCCAAGTATGAAGTAGCATGGAGCCACAACAGTCAGGTACATGTCTGAGTAGTAATAGATTTCCTTTGTCGGATCTGAAAGGAACATTCTTACGATCGGGTGTCTGAGTAAAAGGATCCCAATGCACATGATCAGATTGAATGTTTCTGTCTGGATCAGGCAGGCACGTACACCCTGACGGATACGATCTCTTCTTCCGGCTCCGAAGTTCTGGGCTACATAATTGGAAATTGCTGTCATCATCGCATTATTTACCAGTACAGAAAGCTGGTCTGCTTTAGATGCTGCGGTGTATCCTGCAACTGCTGCAGTCCCAAGTGAGTTTACGACTGTCTGCATGGCAAGCTGGCCGATACACATAACTGACATCTGGAATCCCATTGGAAATCCTGTCTTTAAATGCAGAATTGCCGCATCTTTTAGGTCTGTGAAATCTTCTCTGCGCAGATGCAGGATTGGGAAGTTCTTTAATCCTACCACCAGACTCAATACTGCTGAAAGGAACTGTGACAGGATGGTTGCCCATGCAGCACCTGCTACGCCCATATGTAACGGCACGATAAACAGGACATCAAGAAAAATATTCAGTACAGATGAAAATACAAGGAAATACAATGGTGTCTTGCTGTCGCCCAGTGCACGGAGCATATTGGAGATCATGTTATAGAAAACAGTAGCACCTGTACCAAGTAAAACTACAAACATATAGTCATATGCTTCACCGGAAATATCAGATGGGATTTGCATCCAACGCAGGATCTGGTGAGCAAGCAGACAGCAGATCAGTGTCAGAACTACTGTAAATGCAATACTCAGCAATGTGGAAACTGCGACGCTCTTGCGCATTCCTTTTTCATCTTTTGCCCCGCATTTCTGTCCGAGACAGATACCAAAGCCACCGGTGAATCCATTGATAAAGCAGAATACAAAATAGATAATAATACTGGTGGACCCTACTGCTGCCAGGGAAGTTGCCCCCAGTGTTTTACCTACGATCACGGAATCCGCCAGTGTGTAGAAAAGCTGAAACAGATTTCCCAGGATTACAGGAATTGCAAATTTCAGCAGTGACCAGAACGGATTTCCTGTGGTCAAGTCCATTTCTTTTGATCTTGCCATGTTTCTTTACTCCTCTCCTTGCACGATGTGCGTGTCAACGTTATAATTATCATTGCAAACAAATCCCCACTCATTTCTCATTGCTTCTCGCAATGGAAACAGGGAACTTACTTAATTTGGTTAAAACACGTTCTGAATTGTAATCATTTTGTCAGAACATATAAGATAGAATCGGAGAATTGTAAAATGGCTATGCGTAAAATTCTGGTGGACGACACCAACCGTGAACTTTGTGAACATGGAACTGCCGGCTTTCCCATGACTGTAAATCATGATGATCTCTGGGCTTTTGAAGGGAAAAGTGTTCCTATTCACTGGCATAATGACCTGGAGATCAGTGTTCCCAGAGAGGGGAAAGCAATTTATCAGGTTTACCAGAAAAGCTATACTGTCAGACCGGGGAACGCTCTTGTTCTGAATCGAAATGTTCCACATAGCTGCCATTCGCCTAATAGCAGTCACACCAGATACAGTACTTTTCTGGCACGTCCGGATTTTATATATGGCGAATTTGGAAGTGATGTGGAGCGCAATTGTTTTCGTCCATTTCTGCAGAACTCTGCGGTTCCCTGCCTTCTTCTGAATGAAGAAAACAAATGTACCAAAAACGTGATACAGAAACTCAATGAAGTTGAGAAAATCTTTGATCAGAAGTCCTATTGTTATGAACTGAAGATCAAAGGTCTTCTCTGTGAAGTGTACAGTCTGATTCTTTGTGAACATCAGAAAGAATTCACAAAATTCATTCCGTCTAACCAGCTTGAACTGGAACGATTGGAGCAAATGTTGAATTATCTTAATACACATTTTGAGTCTGTAGTTTCTCTGCAGGAACTGGCTGATCAGGTTCATCTGTCCAGAGAGGTCTGCTGCCGTCTGTTTAAGAAAATGACAGGCAAGACAGTTACCGGCTATTTGGAAGAATACCGTGTCAACCAGAGTCTGTCACTGGTACAGAGCAGTCAGTACTCTATGATCCAGATTGCAGATATGACAGGCTTCAGCAATGCAAGCCGATTTGCCCACGCATTCCGCAATCAGTTCGGCTGCAATCCTGGTGAATACAATTCTCTTAAGCGGCAGAATGTCTGATGAATAATTCTCTTTCTGCTGCATGGCTAATTATATTCGAAACCTGTCTGAAAGACGATTCTGGTATTGATTTACATGATACATATATTGACTTTTTTATTTATTTCTTTTTGCATATTAGTTCTATTTATTTCAAGATAGAAATTTAGATGACTTGAAATGAAACAAAATATAGTTACGGTCATTATGAAAAAAGACTATTGCACTATATATAATCTAAAATGTCAAAAATGTAATTACAGTCAGCTTAAAGCAAGATTTTAGTGGACCTTAATCATTAAAAATACAATTGCAGTCAGCTTAAGGCAAGATCTTGGTTGACCTTAATCATTAAAAATACAATTATAGTCAGCTTAAAGCAAGATCTTGGTTGACCTTAATCATTAAAAGTATAATTTCAGTCATCTTAAAACAAAATCCCCAATGACCTTATTCAATAAAAGTGCAAATACGGTCATCCAAAAAAGAGATTGTAAATGACTTAAAAAGCAAGAAACAGAAATATAGTCACCCCAATAACAAATTATGACTGACTGTATTTACAAAAATTAGAATTCCAGTCAAACGCAAGGAACTATCACTCTTTATTTTAGAGATTATCAGCATTGCATCCGCAAAATTATTTTTCTATAAATACTAACTTGATATCAAACTCAAAGTTCTCCTGATCCAAGCGGTATTTCTTTGAGAGTTCCGGGCCACAGCTGTTGGAGCCGATACCGTTCTGTGCATAGTCCAGGCATAATACTGTGCTGCCGCAGTTTTCAAGTTCATAGCTGTGCGCTTTACTTGTGAGTTCCTCCTGTGTATAGACAGATGCATTAAATGAAAATGTCTGGCCACTGACTGCGTAGATGCACTGGTCTTTGCCGGAAAGTTTTACATAATCGCAGTCTGTATGGCTTCCATTTTCCTGTGGACGGAGATAATCTTCATGCATATCCTCAACTGCAGTCTGGAATACGCCATGATATCCGGCATTTCTTTTATCAATATAACTTTCTACAGGTCCGATTCCGGAATAGGTCACGTCTGCAAACTCTTTGTCCAGAAACAGTCGAAGTCCAAACCTTGGGAGCATTGGGAATTCCATATCTCTTTCTGCCTGCATTTTTACTGATACTGCTCCGTCAGGAGTGATCTTCCAGTCTGCTTTTACTTCCAGGATTTTCTGTACAGTAGGTGCCATCAGACCGATCACGCTGTGGATCAGGACAGTTTCCTCTGCTAATTCATAAGTCGTTTCGTATGCTCTTGCATAGCTCTGATCGTAGTGTGCATTCATCCATTCCAATTTGATCTTTCGGTCATTATCTGTTGGTGCACGCCAAATGTTTAATTCCATCGGCTGTGTGAAAAGCTGCTTATTTCCTGCATACATTTTGTCAAACAGGCCGGTCAGTTTATTAAATACATATACGTATTCCTGATTCTTACCGGTAATTTTCAGATATCTGTCTGATTCTTCGATTTCTATAGTGCTTCTGTCTGTAGCTTCATTTTCTGTGGCGTTTCTGTCGGTATCTTCACTTTCCGTGATGCTTCTGACAATAGCTTCATCTCTGTCAGCACCACCAGCATTCTCAGGAGTATCGCTACTCTGCATCTTACCTGCAAGCAAGTTTACAGCAGTCTGATTTCTTCCATCTTCATTCATCAGCAGTATTTCATCAAATCCCAGATCCTGGTCTTTTTTCTGAAGTGTTGTTTCGTCTTTCAGATGGTAGTTAATTTTGAGGTAACATTTTCCGGCATCTGGAATATGAACCGGAATAATTACTCTTCCCTCTTCCCCCGCAGGTATACTCTCTTTTAACTGAATTTCTCCTATCTGCATATTCTTTCCATCGCAGCTTACTTCATAAGTCAGATAAAGATAATCTTTCAGATCCAGATAGTTCAGATAATTATGAAGTACAACTTCTCCTGATTCCTGATCATAGGATATGACTCTTGCAGGACGGTATACATTTTTGTATTCTTTCAATCCAGTGTGCGGAGTTCTGTCCGGATATACCAGACCATCCATACAGAAATTGCCGTCATGGATTTCTTCTCCGTGATCACCGCCATAGAAGTAGATTGGCTTTCCGTTTTCTGCATTTCCTTTGTAGATCGCGTGGTCACACCACTCCCATACGAAGCCTCCGCAGAGAGAATCATATTTGTGGATATATTTAAAATAGTCCTCTAAATCTCCAGGGCCATTTCCCATAGCATGGCAGTATTCTACCAGCAACAGCGGTTTGTCCGGAGTTTTTTCCATATAGTCTTCAATTTCTTCAAACGCAGGATACATTCTGCCTACAATATCAATATTAGAGTAATCATACTCTCTGTCTGAGCTTCTGTAGAAAGCACTCTCATAAGTAGTCAGACGAGTCGGATCATATTCCTTTGTCCACTTCAGTGCTTCTTCAAAAGTGCATCCGTATCCGCACTCATTTCCCATTGACCAGATCACGATAGACGGACGGTTTTTCTCTCTGCACACGCAAAGTTTCGTACGGTCCAGAGTAGCCGGAATGAAGTCCGGGTTGTTGGAAATTCGTTTGTTCCAGTGCTCTACTACATTGTCCCATTCTGAATTCTGCAGATACTGTGTCTGTGTCCCATGGCTCTCATTGTCTGCTTCTGCAATTACGAAGAATCCATACTCATCACATAACTGGTAGAAATACGGAGAATTCGGATAGTGACTGCTGCGGACTGCATTGAAATTGTACTGTTTCATCATAGACAAGTCTGTTTTAATCTGTTCAATACTGATCACGGCACCTGTTACAGGATCTGAGTCATGTCTGTTTACACCATTGAATTTAATCTTTGTTCCATTGACATAAATTACACTACCCTCACGGTGGATTTCACGGATACCAATACGGTCTGTGATCACCTCGTTCTCTGAAGCAAATACAATCTGGTACAGATATGGTGTTTCCGGTGTCCAGAATTTCGGATCATCAATTACAAATTCTGCTCTATAATTATAAGCTCCCCCACATTCTACCGGACTGAACTTCCCTTTCTGTACCAGATTTCCCTGCATATCCCGTATCTGTATTTCAAGTTTCTGTGAAATACTGTTCTCCCCAACGAAACATGCCTGGATTTCTACCTTTGCTTTATCATCCTGGATTTCTGTCTTAGTAAAATAATCGTACAGAATATTCTCAGGTCTTTTCAGAATATATACATCACGGAAGATACCTGTCATTCGGAATTTATCCTGGTCTTCCAGATAAGTTCCGTCGCACCATTTCAGAACCAGCACTGCCAGTCTGTTTGTACCCTCATGCATATATGCAGTTACATCAAATTCACTTGTTGCATGAGATACCTGGCTGTATCCCACATAACATCCATTCATCCATACATAAAAACAGGAATCCACACCCTCAAAATTAAGAAATGCCTCAGGTGCGTCTGCATCTCTGTGATACTCAAATTCATGGACATATACTCCACATGGATTCTCCTGCGGCACATATGGCGGGTCCAGCGGAATCGGATAGCGGACATTTGTATACTGATGACTGTCATAGCCGAAATTCTGCCAGATGCCAGGCACCGGAATCCGATCAAAGCTGTCTGTATTTGCTCCATCCTCATAAAATTTCTCCTGAAGATCATAAATGCTCTTGTAAAATTTGAATTTCCATACGTCATTCAGAAGCTGCATTCTGTCTGATTTTTCTCTGTCATGGACCAGCGGTCCCATCTCTTTTGATGCTGGCATATAATATGCACGATATGGCATAGTATTCTCATGTAACACGTTCAGGTTTTCGTAATATTTTGGTACAATCATATGGCTTCCTCCCAATACTTTTTCTCATTATATTCTGCGTGAAATCCCTTATATTTTCACGCCCGGATCAAAGTTTTCCATTCACCCCGTGAATACTGTTATTATAGTATTTTGGAGCCGGAAAACATATAAACTCTATTCGACAAAACATGCACAAAATGATATAATTTTAAATATCAGATCCGAATTTTACAGGAGGTTTTCCTATGTACACAAACTCCGCATACTGGCATCAGTCCCGTGTTGATTTTAAAGATAAAAAGCATTCTCTATTTGTCGGAAGCTGCGGTACTTACCGTCTCTATACAGTAAAAAAACTTCCCACTCACCGTCCCCGCGGGCGTGTAGATTATCAGCTTTTATACATTGCTTCCGGTAAAGCTCACTTCTATTTTAATGGAAAAGAGCAGGTCGTATCTGCCGGAAACATGGTACTGTACCGTCCGAAAGAAGAACAGCGCTACTATTATTATGGAGCGGAGCATCCGGAAGTGTACTGGGTTCATTTCACAGGAAATAATGTAAAGAATATCCTGCGCAAATACGGGATTGCAGATGATGTGCATGTAATCTGCTCTGGTATTTCTATGGAATATAAACAACTGTATCAAAACATGATTCAGGAACTGCAGCTTAAGCAGGAAGACTATGAAGAATTACTGGTCAATTATCTGCGTCAGCTTTTTATTCTGATTCACCGCCAGCTTCTTACCAAACCGAGAAAAAAGAATCCAATGATCATGGATGACATGGCTCAGGCTGTGGAATATTTTCGGACACATTATAATAAACCTGTGAGTATTGAGGATTATGCTGCTTCCCACAATATCAGCGTCAGCTGGTTTATCCAGAATTTCAAGCAATATACAAATACTACGCCGGCTCAGTATGTTCAGCTTTTGCGGACAACCAATGCAAAATCTCTGCTGGAAACAACTAATTATAATATTTCAGAGATTTCCAATCTGGTAGGATATGAGAATCCTCTTTATTTCAGTCGTTTTTTCAAAAAACAGTTTGGAGTTTCTCCCTCACAGTTTCGTAAGCAGCTGTTGATCAATGAAGAAATTCATTCTAAATAGAATTTCATGTCTGTCATTTGGTTATGAACAGACAGTGAAACGAATATTTCTCCATTTGACTATATTAATACTTCTAATGATCTTTTTAACCGAAAAGGTGACCGTCTGAAAATCCATTCAGCTGTCACCTTTTTTCATTTATTTATATAACATTTTGTTAGCTGCAATTGTCAAGCGGATAAAATCATCCGCTTCGCTACGCGGCTCTACACCAAATAATCTGCTCCGCAATTTATTTAGTTAAACTATCTTTATCTTTGCAACCGCAAGCCCATAAACTTTCAGCTTATCTTCTCCAGTTCCATAAATCCATTCTACATCCCCCTCCGGCAGCGGAAGCACAACTGCTTCTGTTCCAAAGTTCTGATAGATATAATATTTTGCATCGTCATTTTCTCTTACTGTAATTTCCAGTGTATCCGGGATTTCTCCTTTTATTCCACAGGAAATACCACTGTCAGCAACTACTTTTCCAATGAAATCATCATAGAAATCTCTGTCAGCATCAGCAGCTACATACCATGCTTTTCCTTTTCCGTAATCATTGACTGTCAGACAGGAATATCCTTTGTAGAAATCCTCTCCATAAGTCATCAGTGAACGTGCTCCGCGAAGTTCCACAAGATCACACAAATATTTACAGGTATAGGTTCTGTCCAGCCCAAACTCATTATTCTGTACAGGAACCAGCTTGTTTTCTTCCCAGTCATAAAGAGCATCAATCTCTGTACTTCTGATTCCCAGGACATCCATCAGTCCGTGAGGAGTCCCCTCCAGATAACATCTGTCTGTATCATCCACGATTCCTGACCAGTAGCTTGTGATCAGATACCCGCCATTTTCCACAAAAGCACGGACTTTCTCTGCAAAGCCTTTCTTAAACATATATACCATAGGCAATGCCAGTATCTTATATTTGTCCAGATCACATGTCATATCTATCAGATCTACATTCAGTCCCTGTCTGCGGAAACCTCTGTAAAATTTTCTCAGCGCTTCCATATAGTGAAGTCCTTTGTTTCTCGGACCCTGACTATCTTCCATTGCCCACTGGCTGTCCCAGTCATAGATGATCGCTGCTTTACTGTTTACGATCGTTCCGGCCAGTTCTTTTATCTTTTTCAGAGCTTCTCCGGTTTCAGAAACCTCTTTAAATACTCTTGTATCTTTTCCGCCATAATGATCGATCACTGCTCCGTGGAACTTCTCAGAAGCTCCTCTGCTCTGACGGATCTGGAAATAAAGCGCCCCCTCACTTCCATGTGCGATTGCTTCCATAGACTGTGCAAAGAGAACTCCCGGCTTCTTCAATTTACTTACACCCTGCCAGTTAGTAGCTGCCGGGCAGGATTCCATCTGGATAAATGGTTTTCCTTTCAGAGACCGCATCAGATCATGATACAATCCATTATCATCAGCTGTGTCGATCGCATCTTCTTTATGCCATGTAGGGTAAGTATCCCAGGAAACGACATCAATTTCTTTTGCAATCTTAAAATAGTCCAGTCCTTTATAATGATACATGAGATTTGCTGTTGTAGGAAGATTGCTTCCTCCGTCTCTCACTGCCTGAATTTCATGATGAAGAAAATCCGCGGTCTGATGAGTAACAAATCGTTTCCAGTCCAGGTTTAATGCATGAAGCTGGGTTTCTCCAATCCTTGACGGACTCTCGATCTGATCAAAGCTGTTATAGTTATGGCTCCAGAATGTAGTGCACCACTGATCATTCAGATTTTCAATCGTCTGATATTTTTCTTTCAGCCATTTGCGGAATGCATCCTGGCAGAGTGGACAATGGCATTCTCCGCCGTATTCATTGGAAATGTGCCACAAAATCACTCCCGGGTGTGTGGCCACTTCTTCTGCCAGTTTTTTATTTATGATATGTACTTTTTCTCTGTATACAGGAGATGTATAGCAGTGATTATGTCTGAAGCCGAAAAGATATCTGTGTCGTGTTTCATCTACACGGAGAACCTCAGGATATTTATCTGCCATCCATTTCGGTCTCGCACCTGACGGGGTTGCCAGAATTGTGTAGATTCCGCTTTTATAAAGCTTATCAATAATCTCCTGCAGCCATCCAAAGTTAAAAACTCCCTCTTCCGGTTCCAGTGTTGCCCAGGAAAAAATCCCAAGGCTTACCACATTGCATCCTGATTCTGAAAGCATTTCTATATCTTTTTCAAGAATATCAGGTCTCTTTAACCACTGTTCCGGATTATAGTCTCCGCCATGAAGCAGCATGTCTGTTTTAAACTCCATAAAAACCTCCTTAACATAAATATACTTATATGGAAAAACGATGTCAGATCATGAACACCTCTTGGAATCTGACATCGTTTTTTCTATCCGGCAAATAAGCCTTTTTTTACATCCGGTTTATATTTTTACCGGCTAATTTGTAGAAGCCTTCATTTGCAGTTCATAGCCTAATATAGATTTCGGCAGTCTCTTATTTTCTGTAAGATATACATACAAAATCCTGCTTGCCTCTTTTCCAAGCTCATCCACATCAAAGTGAACACAGCTGACAGGTGGATACCATTCATCCAGCAGATTACTGTTATGAAGAGAAGCCACTTTTATTCTTTCAGGAACCGGAATTCCCTTTTTGCGCAAAATTCTTAAGATCACCATGCAGATGTTGTCGTCCATACACAGAATACAGTTCACATCAGATGCCAGCACTTTTTCTATCGCCATTTCTGCTACATTTTCGAATTCTGTATCATAAAAAACGTATCTGCGGTCAAGCAGCATATAACTTTCCATATAGGCTTTCAATATTCCCTGGAATCTTTTTCTGTTAATGTAATGTTCCTGTCTCGCACACATAACTGCCATTTTGTCCAGACCTTTATGAAGCAGTGCATTCGTAATATCACAGCATGCTGCTTCATTATCTGTGTCCACCTGAAGTACAGATGGATCATCATAAGGCCCGATCACTACAAATGGAACACCGACTTTCTTCAGATAAACAATCTCGTCGTTGTTTTCCACCATACGTGTGAGGATCACGCCATCCATGACATGTTCTTCCACTGCATGTGTCAGGTTGGAAATATCTGTTGGTGTCACCTTGATCAGATTCACCTGGTAGCCACGGATGGAAAAATAATCATATACACTCAGCAAAATGTTTAAAAAATATGGCATAGAGGCAAAGTTTTCTTCTCCGGGCAACACCACAGATATCATCTTCGTAACAATGTCTGTATAGCGTTTTTCCCTTGTGTTAGGGATGAGCTGCTTTTCTGAAAGATAGCTGTTGATTTTCTCTCTTGTAGATTCTGAGATCCGTCCTTTGCCGGACAAGGCCCTCGAAACTGTCGAAACTGATACACCTACATCCTTGGCCACCTGGCTGATATTTACTTTATTATCCATGTATGTGCATCCTCTCGTCTGTCTTATTTTACTGATCCTGTAATACCTTCTACGAAGTTCTTCTGCAGTAAGAAGAATACGATCGCTGTCGGAATTGTTGTGATAAGAACTGACAGCATAACCATACCGTAGTCAGTTACATATCCGGATGTCAGGTTGGAGATCAGCATAGGCATTGTCTGAGTTGTATTATCAGACATGATTACTTTTGCCCATAAGTAGTTATTCCATGCATTCATAAATGTAACTACACCTGCTGCCGCAAAAATGGATTTCATAGATGGAATATACATACGGAAGAAAATTCCAAATTCGCTCAGGCCGTCAATACGTGCAGCTTCGATAATGTCTACCGGAAATGCTTTGGCATTGGTTCTAAACATCATGATCAGAAGCGGTGTTGCCAGAGACGGAAGCATAAATCCTACTGCTGTATTTAAGAGTCCCAGACGGGAATACATTCTGAATAACGGTACCATCAGCGCAACAAACGGGATCATCATGGACATCAGAACGATGGCATACATTTTCTCTTTTGCCTTGTCACGGTAAATCTCAAATGCATAACCTGCCAGAGAACTTACGATCAGGGAGAAAACAGTTACAAGGATCGTATATTTGCAGGAATTGAGGAAGTTTCCCCACAATGGCTGCTGACTGATCAGGTTTCTGTAGTTCTCCATCAGATAAGAACCAAAAGTAAGCTTACCTGCAATAACATCTACACTCTTGTTCGTTGCTGCAATGATCATCCATAATAATGGGAATACGGAAATTACAGTACAGATTCCGAGGAAAATATACATAAGAGTCATTTTTACTTTATTATTCACGATCATCACCTACTTTCATCTGTACAAGTGCCAGGATTGCCACCATGATCAGGATAATAAATGACATTGCTGAAGTGTATCCGAAATTCGGTACGCCCTTGAATGACATATTATAAATATAATGAGACATGGTAATGGAAGCATTTCCAGGACCGCCGTGTGTCAGGTTCATAGATTCATCAAACAACTGCAGAGTACCATTTGTGGACATGATGGCAGTCATCAGGATCGTAGGTTTCAGTAAAGGTACTGTGATCTTAAAGAAAGTCTGGATTGCAGAAGCGCCGTCAATCTTGGCTGCTTCATAAACAGAATATTCAATGTTCTGAAGTCCTGCCAGATAGAATACCATATTATATCCTGTCCATCTCCATACCAGCGCAATAATGATAACGATCTTTGCACTTAATGGGTTTGCCAGGAAATTATATGCGCTGTCAAGAATTCCAAGTTTTACAGCAATGGTGTTAATAAATCCGTCTGTTGCAAATAAAGAACGGAAAATGATCGCATATGCAACCAGAGAAGTTGCACATGGGAGGAAAATTGCTGTTCTGAAAAATCCTCTTGCTTTGATCTTCGGATTATTCAGGATAGATGCCAGAGCCAATGCCAGGATCAGCATGACCGGAACCTGAATGATCAGATAGAAAAAGCAGTTCTTCAGTGACTGGATAAATACATCATCTTTGAAACATCTTATGTAGTTTGTAAGTCCGGTAAATGTCATGTTTGTACCGGTTCCTGTTTTGAAAGAAGTGATCAGGGCACTGATCATCGGATAGATACTGAATCCGCAGATCAGTATGATCGCAGGAACCAGGAATAACCATCCGGTTGCATTCTGTTTCTGTCTCATACTGAGACCTTTCTTTTTATTCATAGATTTACACCAGCTTTCGTTACGATATTCTTTCACACTCATATGATCAGAGAAATTGTTATGGGAAAGATGATATGGAAAGAGATGCTCATGCACTTTTTATACAGGAACATCTCTCTGTCTGAATTACTGTCCCATATTGAATTCTACTGTCTGCTGTGCTGTTTCCAGTTCAGAATCAATGTCTGATCCGCCGGATACATTTGCCACTGCTGTAGCAAGTGCCTGATTTGCCTCAGTGTAATATACGCCCAGATCTACAGTTGGTGTCTTGGAAGCAAAGTCGGAAATCTGTTTGTAAATTGCCTGTCCGCCGAAGAATTCCTGCGGCTCACTGTAAACTTCACTCTCACTTGCCGGGAGCCATGTAGCAAGTGCCCCGGAGCTTGGAAGAATGGTGTCATACAGTTCTACACTTCCCGCAAATGTTTTTGCAAGAAAATCTTCTGCAAGTTCTGTATTTTTGCAGTTTGTAGTGATCGCCCATGTGGAACCACCCTGATTTGAATAGTTGGTAGCAGTTTCCGCATCCGGAATTGCCGGCATGTCTGTCAGTCCCCAGTTTCCGGACTGGTCTTCTGCTGTCTGGATAGATGCAAGGATCCAGCATCCATTGATAACACCTGCTGTCTTTCCACTAGTAAAGGTTGCTACATATTCATCCCAGCTGTTTACAACTGCAAGGACATGAGCTTCGACCATTTCCTGATAAATCTCAATGCACTGTTTAATATGTTCGTTTCCGGCAATATCAGGAGTACCGTCGTCCTTCCATGTTCCAAATCCTGCTGACTGCATCATCTGATAGATCAAGTCTGAGCTTCCTGCCTGAACAGAAAGTAAGGAGTAACCTGTTTTTTCATAAACATCAGATCCGATTTCAATAAATTTGTTCCAGTCGATATCAGTCAGATCATCCAGTGTATAACCTGCCTGGTCAAGAATATCTGTTCTGTAACATGCAACCTCAGCACCATTATCAAATGGAACACCATAATTCTTTCCATCAATTGTTGATGCTGCCAGTTTACTTTCAGCAAACTGTGAAAAATCAATTCCTGAATCTGTAATATCCTGATACAGATCCGGATAAGTAGTTACATATTTCTGGAATGCGAAATCCTGCATCAGACAGATATCAGGAAGCTGAGAATAATTTCCTGAGCCAACAATTGTTCCCAGCTGAGTCTGCATGTCATCCCATGGAGTTTCTACAATATTAAGCTTGAAATCCGGATGATCTTTCTGATAGATCTTCTCTGCCTCTTTCATTGCGTAAATATTAAATGACTGGTCCCATGCCCATACAGTCAGAGTCTGGTCATCACCATCTGAAGATGTCTTCTCCGCACTGTCTGATTTCTCTGTATCAGAAGAACTGTCTGATTTTGATGATTTTGTATCCGTTCCTGCTCCACATCCAGCTAAAAGACTGCTGCCTACGATAGTCGCCATAAGAAGAGCAATCATTTTTGTTCGCTTTTTCACTCTCATTCCTCCTATATTTTGCGCATTATTTTTGGTTATTATGTACAATATTTTCTGTTAAACCGATTCAACTTATATAAATTATACCTAATTTCTTATTCAAAAAGTTATCGTTTTCGCTACAATAAATGAATATTTTATTCTCATGCGCAAATTTATTTTCAGTTTTTGCGCATGTCTTTTGCTTTTTCCCGGTTTTACTGCTTATCTATCCTTTATTCATAACTATAAAAGTACCAAACAGTTACCTTTCCCCTATGCTTTTATGTACATCTTTTATCCACTGCCCTGGCGTCTGATTTTTTACTTTTCTGAAATTTGTTATAAACGTAGACATATTATTGAATCCTACTTCTTGTGCTGCTTCACTGATATTAAATTTTTTATTTTTTAACAGTTTACAGGCTTCCTGTATCCGGACATAATTTACATAGTGAACGGGAGTCATATTGTATTTTTCGGAAAATAACCTTCTGAGATAGCTTTCACTGATAAATGTTGCTTCCGCAATATCAGATATTTTGATGTCTTCCGCAAAATGTTCCTCCACAAATGACAATGCAAGCTGCAGCTTTCCGGACTTATCATCATTTACATATTCCATTGTGTCCTGACGTTTCTCATTTACAAATTCATCCGAATTAATTTTCACGATTTCCATAAGTACTGTAAATAAAAGTCCTTTTACACAATTTCTGTACCCATAGTCCTGTATTCTGATCTGATCCATAAGGCAGTCAAGTTCACGCACAAGCAGCGGGACTTCTTCCTTCTGCCTTTTGATCGGACCGCTTTCAATCCTGTTCTGGAAACGCTGTGCATCTCTTTTTCTGAACTTTGCATTTAATAAAAATTCCATAGTATCAACATAAATGAATTCCCAGAAACTTTTCTCTCCCTCCGCATTAATAATATTATGAGGAAAATTTGCAGGAATAATGATCACTGAATTCTCTGTATAAAATCTTCTGTCATTATTAAATACTACCGTCCCTCTGCCCCTTCTGCAGATTCCAATCTCCAGTAAATTATGGAAATGATTCGGCAGAACGATTCTTCTCACCTCATCCAGACCATATGTTTTGATTCCTGCGCTTCCCAGCACTGCCAGCAGGTCCTCTCCGTCCGGGATCTGGCAATATTTGAATTTGGCTTCTCTTCTCCTGTTTGACATTTGCTCACCCTATATATTACTTTCTTATAACAATATTTTCCGGCATTGTTATAGTACAAAATGCCCATTTATCTCTATTTAATAATTCCCCTCTGCTTCTATCAAAACAGAGGGGAATTATCTTTTTAGTCTTTATATGATTTTTATTTATTATCCGTTTAATCTTCTTCCGGATATCAGCTCTTTGTTTGCTTTCTCTACGTTCATTCTTGACATGATAAATGTAATAATAATACAGATAACAAATGGTACCCAGAGATACATAATATGAAGCATGCTGATGCAGGAAGCTGGCTGTGTTGCCAGATTCTGATCAAATTTACTGAATGCCAGAAGCCATCCTGTGATAGCGGTTCCGAGTCCGCCTCCAAGTTTGATACCAAGAGATGTGCAGGAATACATCGTTCCATCTACACGTTTGCCTTTTGTAAGGTATGTATATTCAGAACAATTGGCAATTACTGCATTCATATCTCCCTGCCATGGTCCCATACCAAAAGCTGCAACTGCTGTAAACGCCAGCATAAGCGGAACACTGTGCATATATGCGGCAACGATCACAAGTCCTCTTCCAATAGTTCCGATCGCATAGCCGGTAACATTTAACTTATATAATCCCTGCCATTTTGCCACCAGTGATGGTGTGATCAGAAGAGCAATGATCAGTGGAATGTTAATCGCCCATGAGAATACAGGGAATAAGTTTTCATTTAACAGAACATACATCATATAGTAAATACCCATATTCAGCATAGCTGAGTAAATCTGCTGAAGAATATAAGTAATACAAATCATAATATAATATTTATTTGCAAACAGCAGTTTTGCTGCTTCAACAAGAGAGTATTTCTCATCCGTAGAATTGTCTGCACCGTCATTTAATTCTTCTTCCGGAAGTTCTTTAACAGATAATGCGGAAATTGTGTTAACGACCAGACCAATGATTGCGTAAATGATGGCTACCGTTCTCCATCCTGCTGCTCCGCCGCCCATGATCTCTACAAATTTAATTGTAACAGACTGGATCAGAAGACTGGTGGAGAATGCAAAGATGAAACGATAGGAACCCATTTCCACACGCTCTTTGCTGTTCTTTGTGATCAGCGCGGTCAGTGCTGAATATGCGATGTTGTTTGCTGTATAGAAAACTGCGTTCAGTAAGGAATATGCAATAAAGAACCATGCATACTGTGCTGTTTTTCCAAGACTTTCCGGGATTGCAAAGATACCGATCAGGGTTACCGCGCATCCGATATAGCCGTAAAGCATCCATGGTTTTGCTTTTCCCATTCTTGTGTGAGTCTTATCAATCATGGAACCAAAGAAGATATCTGTTACACCGTCAAATAACTTTGACAATGCAATCAGGGTTCCGACGATACCTGCATTCAATCCAACCGTGTTGGTCAGATACAGCATGACAAAGGAGGATAAGAACGCGTACACAACATTACCTGCCACGTCACCCGAGCCATATCCGACTTTGTTATACCATTTTAAGTACTTTTTTTCTTCCATTTTCTACTTCCTCTCATAGTTTATACCGATTTCTCCGTTCAGGCGGTTTTCGCCTTTGTTCGGTGATTATTATAAAATAAAAGAAATCGAAACTATATAAACCGAATGAGACAAAATATGCACAAAATTAAAGAGTTTTAACTTTCTCTTTACGGAAAATCTGCGCAATTATAAATATGCACAATTTTGTATATGTGTTTTTATGCACATTATCCTAGAGCAAAGTTCCGTGCCCTTTTCACAAAAACAATCGTAAAAATTTACGATTGTTTTTGGAATATTAAACTTTTGTGGTTATATAAAGCTCTATTTTGAAGATAAACGAAAAAACCAGAGGATAATATTTCGCCTGTAATTTACGGAGTGATATTATTCTCTGGTTTTAGTGTTTTTCATATAGACAGTATAAAGATTATGCTATTTTTTCTTCAACATTTTCCAAACTGTACAGCATATCCGGATCAATATCCAGGCATTTATTGCAATCCCTATTCCCAGATACATCCCATGCCAGAGTATCATTTAAAATAGTGCATGCGTTCATAAAAAAATCTATATTTTTTAATGGTGCAAACGCTTTTTTATCCAATAATGGCTTTGCATCGTAACATACTATTTTTCCGTCTTCAAAATATACATATACTGTATAATCTTCATATGGAATTACCTGAACTATATCATATAACATACTAGATGCCTCCTTAATTATACCAATGGGTTAATTCTGTTAAGCGGAAGACCATCTTTCGAAAGCTCCCAGTTCTGCATCAATTCATCCTGATGAATTACACACCATGCAAGAATCAGTTTCAATTGTCTGGAGGGTAATGCTCCTTTTATTACTCTTGCTTTGTCTATATCAATCACTGCTTTATTCCCATTATACTCAGCATGAAAATGTGGTGGATTATGGTCTTCATAATACATTGTAATTCGTATTCCGTAAAATAATGAAATTTCCGGCATGTCACATTCCTCCTTTATATAAATCATTATACCAATTACACATGACTTTGAACATCATATATTTTTATATTTTGTAAATATCCGCATTCCTATCTTATCTGTATTGTAAACTTGTCTCCCATTGATATTGCGACATCTGTGGGGTTTTCGCCTTCGCCATATACGTAGCCTGCGGATTCTTCGTAGACATCGTCGGAGCAATCTTTATCTGTTTTTTCTTTGAATACCTGATGGAGTGTATCGTTTTTTACCTCATATAATTGTAGTGTGATTGATTTTGCTTCCGGAGAGATTTCTTTGTAGCCAGTAAATTCAGGGTCTATGGTTTGGTGGAATGCAGTTTCTTCGCCATTTCTTCCTGTCTCCTGATAGCAGATTTTGTTTCCCTGATCGTCTGTTCCGATCAGATAATAGTCACTGTCAATATACACTGTTCCATGATATGTTCCGTAAATTGTACTTTCGAATGGATTCCATCTGAATTCTGTGAGGTTCAGGATGTTGGAATCGAATTTAATGTTCTGATCCAGATTCAAATCTACAGTGTTTTTCTCCAGCTCTTCTTTTGATGCTGTGAGTTTAAATGTATAAGGTTTTGTATTGGTCTGTATTTTCTGGATGTTTTCCCAGGTTTCGGCATCGGCCATTGCGATCGGCCATACTTTAAACTCGATGTTTACAGTTCCCTCTGTGTTGATCTCTTCTCCGATTGTGAAGTCTTCTACTGTTATTGGATTTTCTGACAGAGCATTGTTATTGGCTGTTCTTTGGCCCAGGCCTTGCTGGATTTCCTGACCGTTAATTTGTACTTCTGTAAATAAGATTTTGTCCTCTATTGTATCCTGCATATCTGAGTCTGTGTCCTGGGAGACCAGATCTTTTTTCGTTTGTTCTTGTCCAGTGTGATTCTTGTTGTTTAAATCTTCGCTGTCGGAATATGCAATCCATAGATTTTTGCTGTCCATTGCAATTTCATTCAGAGTTATGGTGATTCCATCTCTTGAAATACTTTTTCCTACAACATTTGTATAAGAATCGGTGTCACCAGTCTCAATTCCCAGTGCCTGTCCGATCCAGGAGGTTACTCTCTGTAATGCTGCTTTTACCTCTTCCTGGTACCTCAGTGTACATCCAACCATGATAAGCAGTATGATTCCGGCTGCTGCTATTTTCCAGTTTCTCTGTACCTGAGAAAAACGGTGCTGTTTTTTCCATATAAATGCTTCACCCTTTCCCATAATTTCTTTCTGCTTCGATAGAGGCTGGATTTGATTCTGCTTTCTGAAATTCCATGCCGGGCTGAAATTTCGCTGATACTGTCCATATACCAGTAGCGCCGGATGAAGATGTCACGGTCACCTTTTTTCAGGGAATCCAGGAATTTTTCAAGGATTTCGAGAATTTCTTTTCTCTGGATTTCATCATTTAAAGAGTACGCGGCTGCGTCTTCTATTTCTTCCAGTTCTTTGCATAATTCTGATATATGGTCTGCGGAGCGCTTTGCAGCTTTTTTCCTGCGGAAACAGTCAATTGCCAGATTTCGGGTTATTTTTCCTAGAAAGGAAGATAGGATTGTTGGTTTTCTGGGTGGTATGGAGTTCCATGTGGCCAGCCAGGTATCGTTGACACATTCATCGGAATCTTCTTTGTCGTATAGGACATTCCAGGCGATGCTGAAACAGTACCTGCCATATTTTTCTACAGTCGCCTGTATGGCTTCTTCTGATCTGTCAAAATACAGGTTGATGATTGCTGTATCTTCCACTTTCTTCACCTCGCGTTTCTTTATTTGGCTTTCATAAGATAAGACGGATTTTGGGGGTGTGAAGTTGCAGTTTTAATGAAAAAATTTAAATTCTTTTTATCACTTTTATCTTTCGGAACTTAATGTTCTTTGTTAAAATGAAGGATAAAAGGAGGGATTTCGAATGAACAGACTTGGACAGATGTTAATAGATGAGGGAATGGAAAAAGGGATTAAAAAGGGGATCAAAAAGGGCATTGAAAAAGGCATTGAACTTAGCCTGACCAACTCCATCAAAAGACTTATAAAAAATACGAATTTAACCATTGACCAGGCAATGAATGTCCTGGAAGTTCCTGATGATAAACGAGAGAAGTATCGTCAGGCAATTGTTGCAAACAACTAATTAGATAAATATCGCTTGGCAAAAACACCGTCGTATTGTCTCGTTAATCAATACGGCGGTGTTTTCTAAAGTCAAGTGGATAAAATCCTCCTCTTCGTTACTTGATTTGGTTAATGTATTGTAATCATAATCTCTTCTATTTCCGTTCAAATCCGAGATATCTGGTTCCCTGATAGCTTAATGCTCCTATATCGCCCTCTGCTAACATCCCATATTCTGGACCTCTTACTGACAGTTCCATTCGTTCGCCATTTTCCAGTTCAAAAGTTACATAATAAGATGTAGACGACATAACAGTAAATCCGTGTGCTCCAGTTGCGTCTCCTGCATTAGGCTGTTGATGCTGCGAAACTTGAGTTCGTTTTGCAACGATTTTTGCTGGAACTGTAAGTTTCTCTGAATGGTTATTTTGGTTCCATGTACTTATGTTTTTTGCAATATTATAGATTATCAATGCCAGAATACAGAAAAATATTATTACAAACAAGATGTTAAAAATATAAAACATAGCAACTCTCCTTTCGCATTCATTTTTGATTTTTGTTAGTCTAAGTATAGCATACAATCTGTTAGAAGTATCCTAAAAATATAGAACAAAACGACAACAAAGCGAATTTGTGAAATATTTTTCAAGACGAACAATAGAATAGAATAAAAATTTAAGTGTTTTTTCATAATTGTTGTATGGTGAAGTGTAATGTTTTCTGATAAGATAGGCATATAAAGGAGGACAATCGGAAATCCTTACAAATGATAAAAAGTTAAAAGAACAACCGAAGACATTTTCAAGGCACGAATGAGGACTATACTTAACAAATTAAAGGAGTGCCTCATGGCAAACGCTAAACACGAAGATGCTGTTATGAAAATGGGCTTTGACTATTTTCGGAATACCATTCTGAAAACACTTGGAATTGATTATCAATATGAAGAAATTGGCCCTACGGAACTGGTGGAACTGACAATTCATTCTCTATATATGGACTTCACCTTTCTGACTACTGGTGGATTTTATGTACATACAGAATTTCAGACGACAGATAAAGGCGAAATAGATCTACGTAGATTTCATGCATATGATGCAGTATATTCCAATCAAACCGGAAAGAAAGTTATTACCTACGTTATTTATTCTGGTGGAATTACGAATGTAAAGTCAGAACTCGACTGTGGATTATATACTTATAAAGTGCAACCCATTTATCTGAAAAACAAGAATGCAGATGAAGTATTCCAGCAGTTAAAGCAGAAACAGGACAACGGCGAAACTTTTACTGAAGATGATTACGCGGCTCTTTCTTTATCTCCATTAATGTCTGGAAAGATGAGCCGCAAAGAAATGTTTAAGAACGCAATAAATCTAACTAAAGCGAGCCACGAACTTTGTGCAGAAAAAACACGGGCAATGTTGTATGCGCTGGCAGATAAGTTCCTGGATAAAGCTGAATTAGACGAAATAAGGGAGGTAATGAGAATGACCAGACTTGGACAGATGTTAATGGAAGATGGAATGGAAATTAGCCAGAAAGAATCTATTAGAAATCTTATGAAAAATATGAATTGGACGATTGACCAAGCTATGAATGCATTAGAAATTCCAGAAGATAAACGTGAGAAATACCGCAAATCTATAGAAGAAAACAGCTAATAAAAGTGCCACCGCATTAACATATATCAAAGCAATGCGGTGGTATTTTTTATGCCCGGACGTCTTTTTTCTTCAGAAGAACGTCTGCCAGGATGAACAGCACGATCAACCAGATCACGCAACTGGCAATGAATAATCCGTATCCTCCGGCCAGTACATCTTTGCTTTTGTTGGCGTTCATGCCGGCCTGCATCAGGGAGTAGGGCCAGAGCAGGGCGAGGCCTTTGGAGCTGACGAAAATGCCGGAGATTCCGCCGATCAGGGCGAGGAATACCGGGAGGGCGAAACTTCTGATAAGCATAGACAGGACGAGTTGAACGGCGATGACTGCGAGGGCTCCCAGAGCGCCGCGTAAGAGGAAGAATGGTAGTTCTATCGGCGGCCATCCGGGGAGATGGGCGAATGTTTTGCCACAAAATGTGTATAACAGAAATACAAATCCGTGTGTCAGCAGAGCCAGTTTTGCTACGACGACAAATTTTGCTGCAAACAGATCCAGCGGTTTCACCGGGCTTGCCATGATGATGTTCCAGTTGTGACCCAGATGTTCCAGGCGCCAGAGGTATGCCGCATAGACGGCTAGCTACCATGGCTGGGAAGAAAAAAATGGAATAAAACAATGTATGCTGGCTCCAGAGACTGTACCATTTATCTTTCAGTATCTCTAAATTCTGCAGATAGTTAAAAGTTCCGTATCCGGCAGAAATGATCGGAAGAAGAAAGAACATTACCCATATCGGGGATGCGTGAAGTTTACGGTTTTCTGCAATAATGCAACGTTTCAGCATGATCACACCTCCTGTTTCTGTACTCTGCGCCATGACGCATAAAAGAATAATACTGCCAGAGCAAATGTAAACGCCAGCAGGCCCCAGTTAAAACTTCGGGTTCCATAAGTCACTGTATGTGTAGCCTGATCCCATTTGGCAACTTCATAAGAACTTAACGGGATAAAATATCCCCACGGCACAAAGTAACTGACAATCGGCGGCATAAACGCGGAGAACAATCCTAACAGTGCTCCTACAATTCCTACGCAAAGTGCTGGAAGTGGATTGTTCCATATCAGCATAATAAGAAATTCAAAAAAGAAAAGCATCAGTCCAACTGCGGTTGTGCAGACTGCCAGATAAATAAACTGCTCTGCCGAAAAAGTTTCTGTGTAGCCATGTATTTTCCCCAGCAAAAGAACTGCTCCCATTTCCATAAACACCATCAGAAAAATTTCCATAACACCAAATATAACTTTTCCTTTAAAAAGGCTCCGGCGGCTCTGCAGGGTATAGAGAAGTTTCGTGGTATTTCCTTTAATCTCCATGTCCCACAATCGACTGGCAAGCACTGCCATAAACACTGGCATTACAATAGAATCAATAACAGGAATACTGTAAAACAGTGCACTATATGCATTTGCCAGTTCTTCCGGATCAGGCGGCGCCAGGCCTCCTACCCACACTACCATAATTATGGAAACTAACAGACAGATCCATATGTCATGGCGGCGGTGGGCTTTTTTTATTTCTGTATGAAAAGATTATGTCATATCAGGCCACCTCCCCACTGTTTTGGGTCAGGCTAAGAAAAATTTCTTCCAGGCTTTTGGTCTGAGTAGTGAGTCCCACAACTCCGGCTCCGCTTTCCGCAAGGTCTCTGACAAGAACTGCCAGGATTTCATCTGATAACGGTGGCAGTTCCAGAAGATTTGGCTGCTTCATCATTGTGGTGCGGATTCCCTGATGATTCAGTATTGCAATGCTTTTTGGCACATCTAATACCTTTAGTTGGATATTTCCATGACTGTGTTTCTGAAGTTCCTGAAGTGGTCCCTCAAACAGCATTTTGCCGTGATTCAGGATTCCGACCTGAGTGACCATTTGTTCCATCTCACTGAGCAGATGGCTGGAAATCAATACCGTTGCTCCGGTGCGCTCCGGCATAGAGGCAATGAGACTGCGCATTTCCTGGATTCCTGCAGGATCAAGGCCATTGGTGGGTTCGTCCAGGATCAGCAGTCTTGGTTTTCCAAGGAGTGCCATGGCAATGCCAAGACGCTGTTTCATTCCAAGAGAATACTGACCGACTTTTCGGTTGGCATCGGCTGTTAATTTCACGATTTCCAGTACTCTGTCAATGTCTTTATGGGAAATTCCTTTTAAATCTGCGATGATTGAGAGATTTTCCTTTGCTGTCAGATGCAGATAGCCGGATGGGGATTCGATCAGGCTGCCGGTCTGACGCAGTAAGGCTATGCGGTTTTCTTCGTTCATTGTCTGATTCAGCAGTTTCACACTGCCGCTGGTGGGGTGTGTCAGTCCAAGCAGCATTTTCATACTGGTAGATTTTCCGGCGCCGTTTGGGCCTATGAAGCCGTAAACGCTGCCTTGAGGGACGTTTAGGTTTAGATGATCTACTACCATTCGGCCGTGGTAGCTTTTGCAGAGATTATGAGTTTCAATAACATTTTTCATGATGTCCTCTCCTTTAATTCGTTTTTCCAGTTGTTGATTGCTGTGTAAACAATAACTTTTTCGGAACACATTCAGATTACACCTACTGCCTTAATCCCCTCCGAAGCCAGGCTTAATTTTCCCTTAAGATTTCAGATTTTCCGACTGGACAGTTTTTAAATGTGTTATAGTAAAGCAAATCTTAACTGTTGCCTGTTGCTTTTTTGCTTTTCACAATTGAAGCAAAGTACTTACTTGATTCGGTTAAAACAGGGAACTTATCTGATTGGGCTATGGCAATCTTCGAAAATGAAATAGAAAGAGGCATAGAATTATGAATAGTATTTATGAAGTTCGGATTCTGATCGTGGATGACAATATTGATCTGCTTCATCTCCTCTGTGAACAACTATCCGGAGCCGGTTACCGCCAGATTCAGACTGCACTAAGCTGCGCGGAAGCAAAGAAAATATTTGCTGCCGAAAGACCAGAGTTGATGATCCTGGATATCAATCTTCCGGATGGAGATGGATTTTCTCTTTTTCGTAGTCTGCGGGTGGAAGCGGATATCCCGGCTCTGTTTCTTTCTGCACGGGATGCAGATGCGAATCGGTTGTTTGGACTTGGACTTGGCGCAGATGATTATCTGACGAAGCCTTTTCTGATGCAGGAATTGCTTCTTCGTATCCAACATATCTTGCAGCGCACTTATCGGGCTGAACTTGCAGGTACTGGGAAGAGAACACTGAAATTGGGTTAAAGAAGTGTGAATCTGAATGATGCACTTGTTACGATGTCAGATAGAAGTAGTACTGCTCTGACGGCTACGGAACTGGCACTTTTACGCAAACTAGCTGAGAACCGTGGGCATCTTGTAACTTTTGATGCACTTTGTTCGGCTGTGTGGGGTGCAGATTATTATGGTTATGAGAACAGTCTTGGTGTGCATATCCGTCATTTGAGACAGAAGCTGGAAGAGAACCCGAGTGCACCTCGTTTTCTTCTCACTGTACGTGGTATTGGATATAAACTGGTAAAGGAGAACTAGCATGAAAACTTTTGTACGTCTGATACGCAGATATGTACTGGCGGTAATTGGATTTGTACTGTTGCTGTTATTTCTGGGGATTGGTTTTCTGGGATGGACAGTCTGGTATGAAGCAACTTATCTGCCGCAGAGAGAATATGCATTCAGCGATATTGCTGATTCTATGGTCGAGACAAAGGACGGACTTGTTTTTGGTTCGCAGCATACTCCGCAGGAATGGATGGACGGGTATGCGTGGTGTATGGTGCTGGATGATAATGGAAACGTTAAATGGGATTATAAGCTTCCATCTGAATTGAATAGACATTATACGATTAATGATATCGCTAATTTTACCCGCTGGTATCTGGATGATTACCCTGTGTTCTGTCAGACAAAGGATTATGGTTTGTTTGTGATCGGGCTTCCTAAGGGAAGTCTCTGGAAATATACTTTTTACAGTACTCCGTCGCTTTTGCGCAATGTGGTACATAATCTCCCGCTGGTCGGGCTTATATTATTATTGGCAGGACTGCTCTTCTGTCTCTGGCTGGGCTGGAGGGGAACGAAAAGGCTGGAAACAGTGGCGGCTGGGCTGGATGCGTTGGCTGACGGGCAGACTGTTCAGCTTCCGACAGATGGTTTCACCGGGGAACTGGCGGAAAAGTTGAATCAGACCAGTTCACATCTGCAGAAAAAAAATGAAATGTTTGTGCGGAGAGATGACACGAGAACGCAGTGGATCGCAGGCGTCAGTCATGACGTGCGGACACCTCTGGCGCTGATCCTTGGATGGGCTGAACAGTTAAAACAGGACGAAGCACTGCCTGATGCTGCTCGCCAGAAAGCTACAGGGATTTGTGGGCAGAGTGAGAAATTGCGCAGTCTTATTGATGATCTGAACCTGACAAGCAAACTGGAATATGGAGCACAACCGCTCCGCAAAAAAGAGTACTCAGCAGGACCGCTGATCCGGAAATTGATGGCGCAGTTTTATGACAGTCCGCTGGCGGAGAAATGTGAGATTTCGCTGGTACAGAGCGCTGAAGCTGAACATGAGCTGCTTTCTGTTGATGAGGGGCTACTTGGACGACTGATGGAAAATCTGCTGAATAACAGTGTACGGCACAATTTCAAAGATGTAAAAATCTCTGTAAAGACCAGCATTGACAGAAAATTTTTTCTGATGACAATAGCAGATGACGGGAAAGGTTATCCGCCGGAAGTTCTGGCGGCATTGAATTCTGAGGAAATACAGGAAAATGCTCCGCATATTCTTGGGCTACATGTGGTGGAACAGATCGCTACCGCACATGGGGGGAAAACACTTTTCAGTCAAAATACTCCTTGTGGCGCAAAGACTGTAATTTGGTTACCACTGATATAGTAGCAAAAATTATGACCGCATTAATTTTACAGAAATGAATTAATGCGGCCATTTGTCTTTTATTGTACAGTTCTAAAATATTTTCTAATAATGAACCTACTTCTTCTCATCCAACAGGATCACACCCTGTGCAGGGTTGTGGTTGATAGCGCCTATGATTGGATGTGGAACGTACATTTCTTCCAGATATGCGATGTCTTCCGGAGTGAGTTTTACATAAAAGGCACCGACTGCGTCGTCGAGGTAAGAAGCTTTGGTTGCTCCAATGATTGGGGATGTGATGCCTTTTGCCCACTGCCATGCGATGGCGATCTGGGACATTTTGCAGTTGTATTTCTGGGAGAGTTCGTGGACGCGGTTGACTATTTTCATGTCGTACTCTTCCATTTTGTCGTATTTGCCCATGGCTACTCTGTCGGTTTTGCTTCTCAGTGTGTCTGTGTTCCACTGTGGTCTTGTGAGGTGTCCGGCTGCGAGAGGGCTGTATGGCATTAAGGATACGTTCATTTGTTTGCAGATTGGAATCAGTTCACGTTCGTCTTCGCGATAGAGAAGGTTGTAGTGGTTCTCCATAGTGGAGAATGGTGTCCATCCGTGTTCTTTTGCGGAAAGCTGCATGTTGTAGAACTGGTATCCGTACATAGCAGATGCTCCGATGGCTCTGACTTTGCCTGCTTTTACCAGATCATGGAGTGCTTCCATAGTTTCTTCGATTGGGGTTTCGAAGTCAAATCTGTGGATGATGTAGAGATCGAGGTAATCTGTTCCCAGACGGCTGAGAGTGCCATCGATTTCTCTCATGATGGCAAGGCGGGAGAGTCGGCCCTCGTTGAAGTAAACTTTGGAGGCGATGACTACCTTGTCACGTGCAATGTTTTTCTTTAAGGCTCTGCCAAGGTATTCTTCGCTGGTTCCTGCGGAGTAGCCGTTGGCTGTGTCAAAGAAGTTAATGCCCAGGTCAAGGGCATGTTTGATTACTTTTTCACTGTCGTTTTCATTCAGGGTCCAGTCGTGCATGGTGCCTGCTTTGCCGAAGCTCATGCATCCGACGCATAATTTTGATACTTCTATATCGGTGTTTCCAAGTTTTGTGTATTCCATTTTTGTCCTCATTTCCTGCTTTGTTGATTTTATATTTGCGGATATATTTTCAATTTGTTATCAGGTTCCAAACTACTATCCGCTTGTTTTATAAGACAATGAGCACCAAATTATTCTATATAGTAATAAATCCCCCTTTATGAATGATTGCTTTCACAATTAAATCCAAGGGGGACTTACTTAAATCAGGCAGATAAAATTCTCTGCTCCGTTACTTAATAATAGAACTAGGTGACTTTCTGCTATTAAAGCAGTTAGCTTCCTTGACTCAACTAGATTTTTATTTTAATTTACCATATTCTTCATCAGAAACTGCTTCGCACCACTCATTGGAAGTCTCTTCACCCGGGACTTCAACTGCAAGGTGGGAGAACCAGCTGTCCGGTGCTGCGCCGTGCCAGTGTTTTACTTCTGCAGGGATGTTGATGCAGTCGCCTGGTTTCAGTTCGATGGCTTCTTTTCCCTCTTCCTGATAGTAGCCGCGTCCTGCAACACATACGAGGATCTGTCCGCCGCCGCTCTTTGCATGGTGAATGTGCCAGTTGTTTCTGCATCCAGGCTCAAATGTTACATTGAAGATTCCGACCTGGCTTGTGGATACAGGTGCCAGATAGCTCTTTCCGATGAAATACTGAGCGAATGCATCGTTTGGTGCACCGATTGGGAATACCATGGATTTTGCATGTGCTCTCATGGCTTCGTCTTCATATGGAAGATCTCCCTCGCCGTTCTGCCAGATTTCTTTTGCAAGGTTAAATACTGCCCATCCTTTTGGCCATCCTGTGTAGAATGCTACGTGTGTGATGATCGCTGCGATTTCTTTCTGTGTTACGCCGTGGTCTTTTGCATTCTGTAAATGGAATTTCAGAGAAGAATCTGTGATTCCTGATGCCATTAATGCTACTACTGTGATGATACTTCTTGTTTTTACGTCAATGTCCTGATTATTCCAGTTTTCTCCGAAAAGTACGTCGTCATTGAAATGTGCAAATTCCGGAGCAAATTCTCCGAGTGCATTTCTGCCTGCTGTCTGTACGATCTTTGCCATTATAATTACCTCCAGCTATAAATAGCGTTCACTTAGTCTTATCTGAAATTTTGCTGTGAAAATCTGATTTTCTGTTTATTTTATAAAGATTTCACCCAACTCTCAATTGCCTGTTTGCTTCCGCCATTGAGAAGTTTGCCCTCACGGATTTCTGCGCCCGGTGCGGATGGCTGTAATTCCTGAACAGTTTTTCCGAATCCGCTTCCGCCAGATGTTGCGAAAAGTGTAATCTTCTTTCCTGTGAAATCATAAGCTTCCAGAAATGTGTTGATGATGGTCGGGGCTACATACCACCAGATTGGGAAACCAATGAGGATTTCATCGTAGTCTGCTACTTTTGCATCTGTTAGTTTGATTTCCGGTCTGGATGTTTTGTCTTTCATTTCTACGCTGCTTCTGGAGTTCTTGTCCATCCAGTTTAAGTCTGCTTTTGTGTATGGTACGGTTGGTTCGATCTCATACAGGTCTGCACCTGCTGCTTCTGCAACCATTTCTGCTACTCTCTTTGTTGTTCCGCTTGCACTGAAATATGCTACTAATTTTTTTGCCATGATAAAGAATCCTCCTTAAAAAAAATGTGCAGGATACTTTTTTCATATCCTGCACACTATTTTAATCTGTAAATGTTATTATGTCTAATACTTATATGGAATTATTTTTTATGCCTGAAAAGCATTAGTTTCATCATGAATTATTTGTAAGGTGTCATATCAACCTTTCCTAATTCACTTCCTGCAAGTCCTTTTGCAATCCAGTCTTTTTCTTCCTGGTTTAATGGAAGTACCGGTTTTCTCATCAGTCCGCTGGAGAATACTCCTCTCTGTACAAGTGCCTCTTTCAGGCGTGCATGTGCCTCTCCAGATGGCTGGCCGCCTCCATAGATTGCCTGGGAAATATGGTAGATTCTATCAGACCAGTCCTGTGCCTCTTTTAATGTATGTTTCTCCGGATTTGCAAATACTTCTCTTGCAGGGCAGATCAGTTCCGGTACGCATCCTGCAAATCCGATCAGGGCTCCGTCCATTCCCGGGAACCAGCTTACGCACAGTGTCTCGTCATGGCATGTGATCAGGGAGATATCCGGGCATTCCTGACGCAGAAGTCTTACGTCATGTTCGTAGATGGATGTTACACGGGTTCCCATCTTGATGCATTTTACATGGTCGATTTCTTTACACATCTTGATCAGTGTTTCTACCGGATAGAATGCCTTGCTTGTTGCAGGATATAAGTGGATGATAATATCGATATCTGCTCCCTCTGCAACATCTTTTACATATTCAAACGGTGCATTTTCATTCATTCCGAAACGTAACCACATATGTGGCGGCATTAACAGGATTCCGTCTGCTCCTGCTTCTTTGGCTTCTTTAGCCATCTCAATGGATTCTGTTGTATTCTCGCAGTTTACACCGGAGATGATCGTCATCACATCGCCACATTCTTCGCTGCAGATTTCTACAACTCTCTTACGTTCTGCACGAGTAAGGCCTGTGATCTCTCCTGTATGTCCGTTGCACACAAGTCCTTCGATTCCTTTTCCATAGAAGGATTTAATCCAGCGAAGATAAGCTCTGAATTCTGGCTCGTTGATAGAATAGTCGTCATTTAACGGAACAGATACTGCCGGGAAAATTGTCTTGAAATTTTTTACTTTTGCCATGATTGTAATCTCCTTTTCATCATTTCTTTTATCAGTTTTGTTATTCAATTTTTTGAAGTACGATTCATTTTCTATGATTCGGTTTCTCTTTGACAGAAGCAATTTTTTGTTTCTTCAGATTCTCCACATCGCGCGCTGTTTCGAATTTCTATGTAGCCATTTGCATGTCCTGTGATTATTTTATAACATATTCATTTTTTGTTTTCAATCATTTAGACCGCCTCTGCAATTTGTTGCATATCGTCTGCAATTTATTGCACAATTCACTATTTTGAATAATTTTCGCTTTTAATTTTGTGCATTTTTACCATAATAATATTCTATGTCATGGTTCTCTGTACTTTACAATCAGTAATTTCTGTATTGGCTATATTGCCACATAAATATAAACGTTAAACCATAATAATAAGCCGTCAAAAATACAAACGATTCTTTAACGGCCTATTATTCTTTCATTTATTTTCTATTATATTTTCATGTTTCAAAAGCATTAACTTCATCAATAAATTTATTCACTGCACGTGAATGTGGAATGTGCCTTCGCCATGCGATCACGGTACTTGTCTTAATCTCCGGTAAGAGTTTTCGCTGGACAAGCAGATCTCTACGCCAGTATTTTGGTGCTCCTTCTATGGAAATCGGATATCCAAGGCCATTCATTGCCATGACTCCTGCATTTGTTCCGAGATTGCTCGTAAATGCGATATTAAGTTTCTTGAAATCTTTTCCAAACCAGTTGGCAAGTTCGCTCTGGATATTGACACGCTCCGGCAGGATCAACGGTTTTTCAATCAGGTCTTCTTTTGTAATATATTCTTTTTCAGCAAGAGGATCGTCAGGACGCATTCCTACTACCCAGTGGTCACTGTTTTTGATCCGGACATAATCGAAACCCTCTGTGTCTACCGGCTCCAGGAACATTCCGATATCTACCAGACCTTTGTTCATCATTTCGCTGACGATGTCGGCAGTTGCTGTGTGAAGCGCGATCTGTACCATGGGATATTTTTCTCTGAACTGTTTGCATATCTTCGCCAGAGTCTCTACTGCTGCAAATTCTCCGCATCCAATGGTGATCGTGCCCTCGATAAGTTCCTTGTTTCCTTTGAACTCATCTATCAGACGCTCTTCCAGGTCTATGATTTCCAGTGCCCTGCGCTTCAGCAGAATGCCCTCGTCCGTGAGGGTAATATGATGGCCGCCACGTTTAAAGAGTGGCGTTTCCAGTTCCTCTTCCAGGGCTGCAAGCTGGCGGGAAAGGGTTGGCTGGGTGATATGAAGTTGTTCGGCGGCTTTTGTAAAACTTTGTTCTTTTGCTACTGTCAGAAAGTAGCGTAATACTCGTAAATCCATGTTTATTCACCATTTTATGTTTAATTATTGCTCTTTTTATAATCATAATCCACTGATGGTCGTCTGACATACGTCCTTGTGTTTTTTCAATTAAAACAAGCCAACAAATGTATATCATCCAATTTTTCTCAAAGTACAACTTTTTCCCTTTCACATTGTACTTTGAATCGCTTTTTAATACGCAATCCTAAAATAATCCAAATAAGCTTTATACCTATCCTGTGCTGTCAGGCAGGTATCTGTCAGATAGCCTTTTTCATTATTCCATTCTTTCAATCCACGGTAATAGAACATTTTCAGATTATCCTCAATGATAAACGGAACAATATCGTATTTCAGACATTCCTTGAACATGATCAGTCTTCCTACGCGACCATTTCCGTCCTGAAATGGATGAATACGTTCAAACTTCACATGGAAGTCCAATATATCTTCAAAAGTCTTTTCTTCTTTTCTGTTATACTCTGCCAGTAGGTTTTTCATTTTATCGGCAACTTCTTCCGGGAGTGCTGTATCCATTCCACCTACTTCGTTTGGTATCTTTTTATAATCACCTACAGCAAACCGGTCTTTTCTGGAGTCACTGGTACCACTCTTCAGAATCAAATGTAATTCTTTGATAAACTTCTCTGTCAGTACTACTTTTGCATTATCAATAATCATATCAATACAACGAAAATGATTTGCTGTTTCAATCACATCATCTACATTCAGTACTTCTTTTTCCACACCTATAGTATTAGTTTCAAAGATATATCTGGTCTGATCATGTGTCAGGCGGCTACCTTCGATATGATTGGAATTGTATGTTAAATCAATCTGTGTCTTATGGTAAATTCCGCCAGAATACTTGTCTGCTTTCTGTTCCTGCAAAATTTCCAGCAATGTAATCGGATATTGTTTCTTCTTGTTGGAACGCTCCGGCTTTTCTGCATTTTCAGGAATTTTCCAAATCTTGCCGGTAAGAAATGCACCATTCACCCGTCCCTGAGCGCAATAATTTCTGACACTACGCTCTGATATATTCCATTTTTTTGCTATTTCAGCTACTGAAAGGTATCTCATCTGCTATCCTCCGTCATAAATCAAAACATACACCACTCTGTTATTTAGTATATCACATTATCGGCAAAAATACTATTTATTCTATCTATTATATTGCTGTTTTTAGCCGATACAAAACGTCTTTGTTTTTATCATAACGTCCTGAAGAATTTTCAGATTTTCCAATGTATCTTCTGTTTCCAGTGAATGATTTGTATTTTCGTAAATATATATTGATACTTTCTGTTTTTGGGAAAGCTCCTGGACTTCCGGAACTATGCTCCATGGGTCTGCTGTTCCGATAAAAGCGATTGCATCATCATGTTTATAATCATATGTGTATTTCAGAGGTGTATAGAGAATCTGGCGGCATTTGAGGTTGTGTTTTTCTGCATATGCTGATGCGATGATCGTACCTACGCTTTTTGAGATAAATAATATTTCGTCGTATTTGTTAAAATCAATCACAGAAAGACTTTTCTCCGCCTGCACATACAAACTCTCAAATGCCTGCTGCATTTTCTTTTCATTTCCGCGGATGTTCCCGCCATCGTAAAAATAGCTCAATGTAATTGTCTCTTTATATCCACATTCCTGCGACAGTTTTCGTGAATAGTATAAAAGTGGTTTGTCGCAATGATACCCGATGCCCGGAAAAAATATTGCCAGCTTCATATTCCATGTTCTCCTTCTCTATTTTCCTTTTAGTAAATCAAGTAAATATTCACAATCTGCTTCATCACTTATTTGATTCACTCAAATTATTCACCCCAAATAACAAGGGGCAGCACATCCAGTCTGATATGCTGCTCCACTATTCTTTATAACCCAATTCATATTTTTAGATGGCAAGAAGATTCTTAATAGCCTCCATATAGATCAGAACTGCTTCTTCCATGCCAGACACAAGAATATATTCATCCGCACTGTGAATTCTGTAATCGATTCCCAGTTTCTCAGGTCCGAATGCGATAATGTTCTTGAGAGATTTTGCGTAAGTTCCGCCGCCAATCACCATTGGTTTATTCTCTGTATCACCTGTTACATCTGTGTATGCTTTATATAAAGCATTTACAAGCGGAGATTCTCTTGGGAAAAATAACGGATCACCAATCTCCAGGATTTCCATACGACCGTTTTCGTCCTCCAGTCTGTCTGCGCACATTTTACGGACTTCATCTGCTTTTAATGTGACAGGAACACGGATATCAATGGTGCAGGAAACTACGCCATTTTCTGTCTTGATGATTCCGTTACATAAAGTAAGATCTCCGTACTCGTCTGCAAATTTAAGTCCGATTCCTGAACCATCGCAGGATGTTCCAATATGCGTATTATAGAATTTCACGAAATCATCTTCGAATCCTGCCTTCTCCAGGCATTCAAAAGTAACGCCTGCTGCGTTCACTCCGAGAGTTGGTGTGCTGGCATGTGCCGGAACGCCTTTTGCGTAAATGCTGAGCTGACCGTTTTCTTCTGTCAGTTTATATTCCTGAAGCTTTGTTTCAGAAAGTGCTGCTTCCAGCTTTTCTTTCAAGCCTGCTTCTGCCGGAACAACGATAGTGCAGGAATCGCATACAGCATTGGAAACGAAACCGCCATCTGCAGAAATGATCTTTGTATTCTTGGAATATGCCATCATTCCCATATGACCTTTCTCACCATGGATACATGGGAAGCTGGCATCCGGTGTGAAGCCGCAGGATAATTCTTCTGCTACTTCATTGTAATGTTCCATACATTTGGAACCTGTTTCTTCATTACATCCCATAATGAGACGAACTCTCTTGTTTAATTTTACTCCGGAATCGCGGAGAAGTTTCATCGCATAAAGTGCCTCCAGAACAGGGCCCTTGTCATCAGTTGTTCCACGGCCGTATACATAATCGCCGTCACGTGTCAGTTTGAATGGATCATAGCTCCAGTCTCCGCCTACAGGTACGATATCGAGATGTCCGGCGATACCAACAATTTCTTCGCCCTCACCCATTTCTGCGTAACCGCAGTAGTTATCCAGATTTACAGTCTTGAAGCCAAGTTCTCCGGCAATTTTAAGTCCCTCTTCCAGAGCTTTGGCAGGTCCCTCACCAAAAGGCATTCCCTCTGCCGGAGTCCCCAGCTGGGAGTCAATTGCTACCAGTCTGCCAAGGTTTTCAAGCATTTCGTCTGTTAATCCATGAATTTGTTCTTTAATATCCATTATATTTGTATCCTCCATTTAAATAATGTTCTTCTTATAGTTATTTTATCGTAACTGCAAAAGCACTGAACAGTTACATTTTGTCAAAATTAATCTTCAATCGGAGTAACAACAGGTTTTCCATCTTTATCCAGCAACGGTGTCAATCCGCCTGCATACCCACTGAAATGAAATACATAATTTACACCTGTTTCTTTATCAACCCAGATTTCTGTCCCTGTTACCGCACCCTGAGAATAAACTTTTTTGAATCTCTCGTTTTTGGCCATTTTATTTTCCTCCAATACTAATTTGCAGCAGACAAAATCGCTGCCAGCTATAGCTGATTCAAATACTGTTTCTGATAAATTCTACTTTTTTATTATAGCATACATCTCTCTATAATTGTCGGACTTTCTTACATCCAGCACAGCGAAAAATACATTATTGTTCACCGATAATATCCCATAAGGTGTTTTTGTAATCAAAAGTCATCTATAAGGTTCTCTTTAGTAACTGCAACGGTGATGTGTCTATCTCACAAAAAAGCTCTTTCAATTTCGTTCTTAATTTTTTCCAAAAAAACTTGCGCGTCTGACTCATCACTGAAAAACGAGAATACGACGCGCAATCATTTAATAACTTTTACAGCTTCTATTATAGAGACACAACATGTCCCTTCATCAATTTATTTAACTTTCTTTTTCTCTCTTCTCACAAAAAGACAGACACATAAAACAGCAAACACAGCAGTTACAGCTATAAGTCCCGGCCATACCGGGATTGGACAGACGCCTGTGCTTATAAGCTTAAGTCCCTGATAGAATGTGTATACACCGAATACAGAGAATATTACAAATGCAAGTGTATTAAGCAGTCCATCCGGAGTCTTGCTCTTTAAAAGATAGCCGACTAACATTCCAAGAATATCCGCTGCAAAAAGTCCCATTGAACATCCGATCCATACAACAAGCGCTGATTCTATACCCTCATTGGCGCCAAATGTAATGGCAGTAAGCTGTGTCTTGTCCCCAAGTTCTGCTAAGAAAAATGTACAGAAAACTGCGAGTGGAGCAAATTTGATCTTTGATTTGCCACCCTCTTCCTCTTCATCGTCATCATTACCGGCGATCGTTGATGCAGCAAAATAAAGAAATGCAAGTGCCGCAGCCGTCTTAATGAGCCAGTCAGGAATAAATTCACTGACAAGTCCGCCTGCAAGAACAGCCAGTCCATTAAGTACAAGGATTGCTGCAGCAGTTCCAAATATAATGTCTTTTAACTTATATTTGGAAGTAAGAGCGATAAGCATGAGCTGAGTTTTATCTCCCATCTCTGCTATGAATTCAGTAAAAAATACCTTTAAAAATAATAACATTTTTCTGATATCTCCTTTATCTGATGATGATGTAAACTGCATATGCCGCATAAAATGCAACCATAGCGAATCCTTCAATTTTTCCGATTTTCTTCTTAGTTCCTGCAAATATCCATACACACACTGTAAATGCGATAAGTACACACAGATCAATGATATTCTCAGTAATTATGCTGATCGGACTGATTGCTGATGCAATACCAAGTACCATAAGTATGTTAAATACATTGGAACCAATCGCGTTGCCAAGTGCCATATCGACTTCGTTCTTTCTGGCTGCAACTACTGAAGTTACAAGTTCCGGAAGTGATGTTCCTATTGAAACAATTGTAAGTCCGATAAGTGTCTGGCTCATGCCAAGGTCAGCTGCTATTCTTGACGCGGCATCTACAGTTACATCTCCGCCGATTGCAATCGCAGCTGCACCGCCGATTATGAACACAATACTGAGTGGTACGGAAATCAGCTTGATATCTTCATCTGAACCGCCTTCTATTTCAACCTTCTTACCTTCCTTACTTGCCTTTAACGCAATTTTAATCATGTAGAAAATATATCCTGCAAACGCTCCAATAAATATTACACCATCAAAATGGCCCAGTGTCATACCTGCTTTATCGCCAAATCCGACAATTCCCAAAAACAGCAAAAGTCCTGCGCAGATAAGAGAAAGTGGGATATCCCTTTTAATTGTTTCTTTTGCAACGTTTACTGTGGCGATCATTGCGCACACACCAATAACAACCATCAGGTTGAATATATTAGAACCGACCACATTACTTACTGCAAGTTCATTATTACCTGCAAGTGAAGCCGAAACACTGACCGCTGTCTCCGGAAGTGATGTTCCCATTGCAACAATGGTAAGTCCGATAATGATAGACGGAACATGCAATCTCTTTGCCACACTTGAGCTTCCCTCTACGAAAAAGTCTGCACCTTTGATAAGCAGTACAAAGCCTATTACAAGAAATACAAGCACAAGAGCAAATGGGGCGTTGTTAATGAATTTTTCCATATGATTTCCTCCTTTTGTTCTCCACAACAGTATTGTCAGCCGAAATATCTGCTATTACGAGTATACCCTGCAGCCGGAAAAAGAATCCTGCGATCCTGCCCAGAAAGCTTTTATACTATAGAAGCATTACAGAGTAATTTTCTGTGGTATAAAAAAGACTCATGTATATCAATCATCAGCCAGTGCATCATACACAAGCTGTTAATCAATATACATGAGTCTCATTATTTAAGATTTGCCAGATTATACTCTCTAATATAATCAGAATGTTGACAAATCACACTTTCGCGCTAACTACTCCCTCATGGAATATTAAGTTACTTGACAAATCTTATCAAATGAATTGGGGCTTGTCAACAAAATTCGATATTTTTTTGCAGCAAATTCCTCAAGCTTTGAAATTTGAATATCATTATGAACCTTACTCACATTTGAAGCATATCTTAACAGCAGAAGTCTTTAAAGGAGTATCTGAATGAAAAATAAGAAATGGATTTCACTGACAGCGGCAATCCTTTTGGCTGTAACTGCATTGCCCATGACAGCATTTGCCGCCAAAAAAGAAAGTACAGAAGAAAAAATCACAAAAATCACTTTAAATGAGGTAGCTCATTCTATTTTCTATGCACCGCAATATGTGGCAATCGAAAAGGGATATTTTAAAGATACGGGACTTGATCTGACTCTCGTCACTGGATTTGGAGCGGATAAGACAATGACTGCTGTGATTTCCGGTGAAGCGGATATTGGGTTTATGGGAGCAGAGGCTTCTATTTATGCTTATCAGGAGGGAGCCACTGACCCTGTTGTGAATTTCGCGCAGCTTACTCAGCGTGCGGGTAATTTCCTGGTTGCACGGGAAGAGATGCCCAATTTTAAGTGGGAAGATCTAAAAGATAAGAAAGTGCTTGGCGGTCGGAAAGGTGTTCACCACAAATCAATGTAAATCTTGAATCTATAGTTATTATTTGTAACTGGATTGATGGTCTGATGCAGGCAAAAGCCTTGCATTCAGCCATTTTATAAAGTATTTATCGAAAGGCGTTCCGTTTGGAGCGTCTTTTTTCACGTTAGGAGGGATTTACATTGAATAAAAGTTTTTTAGAACACTATATGAAAACCAAACCAGAAACCACAGAACAGAAATATCTGTTTCTTGTAGATGATCAGGATATGGCATTTGCTATTATCAGTGCCGGATATCCTGCTATTACTCTTATGAATGGACAAGACGCTTATCATTCTGTAGACAGTTTTATCAAATACATGGATGAAATCGCCTGTACCGGAACTTATCAGATGGATTACGTTTATGTTCCTGCCTGTTCCAGTAAAAAGATAAATGATTTACTGGAGGTATACTGTCAAAATAATTATCTAAACTATCGCAGGGGATGGATTTTATTCAAAGAGAAAGAATACCTTGCAAAATCAGAGTATTTACCCGAATTGAATGCGGTTATATCGGATTTTATAAAACGCTTCGAAGGACGACCAGCTGACCAACCGGACTTAAATAAATTTCATAGATTCAACGAACAAGGAAAGCGAATCGGTGTATTTGATATGGAGATTGTAGATTATCTAATACAGACGGTTCCTTTTTTTATGCTTGGAAATACACCTTATATTTATGAAAGCGGCTGTTACCATGAAGATCGTAATGGAATACAGTTAAAATCTCATATTCAGAAACTGATATTTCGTGACTGTATCAAGGCAACGACAATTCAGAGCATTTATAATCTCCTGGTATCACAACCACAGGTACAGAAACGATTTTCCGACCTCAACACTCAGCCATCCCACTGGGTAAATTTCCAAAATGGATATTTTGATGTTATGGAATGGAAATTAATTGAACATGATACGAAATATTTAATGATTAACCAAATCCCATTTTCCTTTCATCCAGAACAAGCGGAAACTGCTCTCGCAAATGGAGCACAGATTCGCAAGTATCTGGATTTTTCTATTCCGGATGAAATCGACCAGCAGATGTTCTGGCAATATCTTGGTTACTGCATGACCACAGATACTCGTTTCCAGAAGTTTCTGATGATAAAGGGTAAGGGGGGAACCGGAAAATCCATTGCTATTTCCTTTATTCAACACATTGTTGGAATCGGTAATTATTCCAGCATGTCTCTGCAGAATCTGAATCAACGATTTTATCCGACCGGATTGTTTGGGAAATTGTTAAATGCCTGTGCGGATATTCCAAGCACAGCTATGGAAAGCGTAGATATCATCAAGAAAGCAGTTGGTGAGGATACGCTTCTTTATGAAAAGAAAGGACAAGACCCAACACAGTTTAACAGCTATGCGAAGCTTCTATTCTCAGCAAATGAAATGCCTTTAAATCTGGATGATAAAACAAACGCTTACTATCGACGTCTGCTTGTTCTGGATATCAACCGCACCATTCCAGAAGAACAAAAGGATTCTCAGCTAAAAGAAAAAATGTGCCAGGAATCTGACTGTGCCATTCACATGGCAATGCTGGCTTTGAAAGAGTTATACACTGATAATCATTTCGCAGAAAGTGATCACAGCAAAGAATGTATTGCTAATCTTTATCGTTCTGCTGACAGCGTGAAAGCTTTTACCGATGATATGCTCTGCCATAAAGTCGGAGAAAAAATGAAACGCAGCGATGTATATAAAATGTATGAAGATTACTGTGAAGACAACGGACGAACACCACATGGGAAGTCAAGATTCTGGGAGTATATGGCTGACAAAGGATTTATGATCAAACGATTTTCTGATGGAGCATATTATTTTAAAGATACTACTGTGAAAGAATCAGATTTTGAAGCGATAGACGATACGATAACGAATCCATTTGAGCAGATGAATTTAGCTTTATCATAAATGACAGAAATGATAAAAATGACAAAATGCGAGTGGATATTCTTGGATATGGAGATTGATGAAATGTTTGTTGATATAACAAGATATCATTTTTGCCATTTTGTCATTGATAACTGAATATGACCAATCAGGTCAGATGAAGCAGCCGATGCATTTTGAACAAAGAGTCAATGCATCGGCTTTTCTTATGCCTAATTATCAGGTGAATGATTTGGCATAAACCGAAGGAACGGAATGAAATCACATCTGTGGTGACATCTGTTCTTTCGGAGCAGGTGTACAGAGGAATGCAATTCCTTTGTGCATGGGTACAGGGAATGCAATATCCCTGTGCAGGTCAAGGGCAGCCGCCTTGCCCAGTTCAGTGGCGCTTCGCCACTTAGTACTGGGTATTACTTGACGCTAAAAGCAGCAAGGAATCAGCTTCGCTGTCTAAATCCCTTTCAGGGAAATTTTCAAAGAATGGAGGAACATCAAATGAAATTAACAAGACACAATGGCCGTGCTGGGAAGAATGGTGCTTACAATCCCAAACACAATGACCGCAGTTTTAATATTAACAATAGTGAGCACATTGATGAAGAACGAGCAAAAGGAAATATTTACTGGGATTGCTTCAATGGATATCGTACTTTCTATGATAAAGAAAATGAATGTGAACTGGCAAACACATTTGAAGAAGTGGAAGAACTTTATTATTCTGTTCATTACAAGGAATTTATTGAAGGGCAAAATGAACGTAATATTAAGAATCGTCATCCGGAACGTAATCGCACCACATCAGATATCTTAAAACATAAGAAAACTTGCCCAGAAGAAACCATCTATCAGATTGGTACTTTGGATAACCATGTTGAACCAGATATATTATTACAGATAGTTACGGATTTTATGGTTGAAATTACCGAACGATTTGGCACTCATGTTCACATATTGGATTGGGCACTTCATCTGGATGAGAGTACACCTCATATCCATGAACGTCATGTATTTGATTGTGAAAACCAATATGGAGAATTATTCCCACAACAGGAAAAAGCGTTAGAAAAGCTTGGTTTTGATTTACCAAATCCTGAAAAACCTGCAGGACGAAACAATAATCGCAAGATGGTATTTGATTCTGCCTGTCGTGCATTACTTTTTGATATTGCCAAAAATTATGGGTTACAATTAGAAGAAGAACCAGAGTATGGTGGACGTAAGTATTTAGAAAAACAAGATTACATTCTTGCCAAACAGAAAGAACAGTTGGCTTTGCAAGAAGAAAAACTTGAAGAATTAGTTATGAAAATCGAAGACGTGGAAACTTTGATTGATGAAGTTTCTGATATTGCCTATGACAAAGCGGTTGAAGTTGTTACCGCTACTGTCAAAAAAGAAACGCATTTGGAAGATATTCGATTGGTAGAAGAATCGAAAAACTGGGTGCTCTCTCCGGAACGGAAAGCATCCAAGAAAGAGCGTGAATATGCAGCCAAGCGATTAGATGGCGTAATTGCTAAAATCAAAAATGCTATGCAAAGTGCCGTTCTGAAAATTCAGAATAAGCTTATGCAACCAGAAGTGAAAAAGGCTGGAACGGAGGAGATTAAAAAACAGGCAAGGACATCCGTTCTTTCAAAACTGGCAAATGCCAAAGCAACTGCTAATCAAAAAAATCCGAAACGTTCAGAAGTAGAATTTTCAATTCACAGCAAACGTAGCAAGAATCACGAGCTTTAACGGTAGCATTTTGTCTTATTCAAATTCATTGCTTTTTCCAAAAGGTATACGTATAATATATACGAATTTGTAAAAAAATTGTAGCAACTGTATTTACAGATTTGGTTCCTGTAGTTCGAGTTATCAAAGAAGGTCATAAGAATTAACCGTTTCTCATTGATAATCAATGAACACCCATTTTCGAAAACAGAAGCTTCTTATAACAAAAAAGGGGCGAAAACCGTTCATAAAATTTTCGCCCAATTTTTTTGATTTTATTTTTTATTTAACCAATCACCTAATGGCGTAATTATATTAATTCCATCTTTTTTTACAACCCGATAATATCCAGGTTTCACATAGTTACCATTGGTATACTTCTCGTTTCCATTATAATAAGCAATATACGGATATAAATCAAAATATTCATATCCATTATAGTTTAATTCAATTGCATCGGACACATGAAATATGGCAATATTCTCTGGAAATTTCTGTGAATCTCCATACCCAAGTTCCCAATTACACCATTTCGAATCAATGGCTCCATCTGTTGCCATAAAAATAAACTTATCACACGATTCGATGCGATTCTTCAACTGTTTAGCAGTATCACCACATGTTTGGGATGGCATTGTTGGATCCCAACTGTCTATATACGCTCTTACATCATACGTTTTTTCCAAAAAACCTATCAAGCCTTTGATATTTTCTAAATCATCGTGTTTGTGCGACATAAAAACCGTTGTTTTTTCCCTCCTATATCCAAAAGCATCATGTCTGAAACTTTTTTCAATTGGCTGTTGTGCTTCATACAAAGAGCTAACACTATATTGTGAAAAGCTATTATTTTTAAAAATTCGTTGCATCAACTACACCTCTTTTCGGATTGTATAATCATCAATATTATCCTGGCGTTCAATTGCAGCATCTATGTATTTTTTATAATCCGCAATGAATGCCTCCCACTTAACTGCACCAATATAACTTGGATTCGGACTTGTCCAGATTTTACCTTCATTGTTGGTACATTCTCTCGTAGAAGGATTTTTGAGATTAAACTTGTTTTTTGCTAAAATCGTAAAAAGTTTATCCGTATGATGTGTTGTACAATACGAAGAACAGCAGGTTCTTGATTCCAAATAATAAGAATATGATCCGTTACTATCTGGAAGAACTACTGCAACCATAGCATTACTTCTACTGGTAACACTTTTACCTGTTTTTGTTTTTCTCGAAATTTCTTTAAGGGAATACGAGATTTCCCATGGAGTCCACTGGTCTCTGTCAGCTTTCCCCGATTCTCGCATATTAGGAGAAATAAATACTACTGTCACAGAACTATCATAGATGCGGTTTTTCAACTTTTCCCAAATAACTTCTTCGCTAAGTCCACTAAGGTCTTCATCATCTTCTTCACCTTTATTGATGTCATCCTCAGCAGATAGTTTATTTTGGAATTCAGTAACGTAATCACGAACTGTAGAGTTTCCCCACCAAGTGAGGTTTTTCACATCTGCATCTGCGTATTTATAAGAAACAAAAATTTTATGACCCATTCATAATCCTCCTTAACCAAAAATATTTAATATGTAAATAATTACACCTAATGTTACCGTAATAGGTAAATAAAAGACGATTTCTGTCGTTGACAAAAAGCAATTTAAAGGACAAATTTTTTTGCTATCAGAAATACTCATATTGTGAATCTGTGATAAATCCATCGAAAAATCAATTTCATCATCACGCTTTTCAGTAACAGTCTTATACAAAATTCTGTACTGGCGTTCCAAACGTAAGTAATACGTGTCAAGTAGCCAGAACACAATAATCGGTATGAATGCGATTATTATAAATTTACGCTCAGTATCCTTTGCTGCAAGACCTCCAATTAATACAACCAGAGTCATCGTCCAAGCTTTTAATTGAAAACAGTTCTTTGCCATTCGTTCAATGATATTTTCAATCATTTCCAAATGTTTTATCTTGTTTGTGTTATTCATTATGACTTATCTACCTTTCTTCTAATTTCCCCTACCAAGTTATGTACCGTTGTTGCCGGACACATTTCTGAAGGGATTCGTTTACATTCTCTCAAACACTGTTCATATTTTTGAGCAGCAATCTGAAGCGCTTTATCCTCATCTCCACATTCACAGAGCCGTTTATACATATCAGAGTCCGCTTTGGAATATTTCTGACCGGTTCTTGCTTCATAAAGATCACCGAATCTTGAACAGCAGGTCCATGATTCGTGGATTGCTGGCATGCTTCCAAAGTAAGCATACATCCAGATTTCAAAACATGGATTAGACCAGCCAACGTTGATTCCGACTTTCTCTGCGTCCCTGATAATCTGATCAAAATTTGGAACCTGATCACGATCAAATACAATCCATGGTATACGGTATTGCGCTTCATATGCTGTCATCTCAAGACACTTCTCAATCATATTCTGCGTCTTTGTTTCTACAACTTTAATAACAAGTTTTTTCTTTACGTCTTCTGGAAGACTGTCGTGTAACCCGTTAAAAAAACAGCGTTCAGTAGCCTCTGTGTCGGTCACGACAAGATAGTACCCCATTTCTGGGATACGACGTACTGCACGCTGTTCTCTTGTTTTTCTATTACCTGTTCTGTCTTTTCTTGCCATAATTACCCCTCCTTAAAAAAATCGATTGTCTTTAAGGATGGAATAGCTCCATATTTTCCTAACAGATAATTTTTTTCATAACTTTCGTCCTTACGGATACGGGAACCATCCTCGTCGATAAAATCAGCCAAGGAATATAATGTAGATAATCCCATATCGTCTTTTTCTGTAAACCAGATTTCATCACGACGTAATAACTGATTAGATAACTGCCAGGTGTCATGTGTTGTAAATACAAGCTGTGCATGATTTACATTGATTTCTGGGTTAAGGAAAGTAAGGATGAAGTTGCGAACAAGAAGTGGGTGTAACCTAGCATTTAACTCGTCGATAAAGAATACCCCACCATTTTGCAATACATCCTGTAATTCTGGATAGAGTGCAAACATTTTCAAAGTACCAGCTGATTCATGTGCAAGTGGAATTTTTGCCATGTCTTCAGATCCAATTTTTTTATGAAGTGCATCTATCAAATATTTTTCTTCTTTAGAATCTTCCTGTGCTGGAAGTTTTGTAACCTCAAATCCCTTTATTGTTTCGTCAAAAGAAGAGAAGTATTTTACAACATTTTCTCTAATTTTTTCGTCTTCGATAAAGCCCGTAGGAAGAACACGAGACATAAAGAAGTTTGTTACAACATCACCAAAATCTGCAAATTCATTGTTTAAAAACCAATCTCTTACAAGTTTACATTTAGCTATTTTTAATTTAGCTCCTAATGAAACAATAAGAACCTGTTTTTCCAATGCGATTTCTATATTTTCTCTACTTGTTTTTGGAATGCCTGCTAAATCTAAAGTTTCTTCATCTCTATAAAATATAGTAGAATACTTACGAGCTGTCTTAGCCTTATAGTTCAGCCATTCTTCTGTAACACCAGTTTTTCCGATGCAGAAACCGTAATTGTAACATTTCTCAGTTTTATCACCCGGAACAGTGAAGTATACTTCAAAGCTTGTATCTGCATTTTCTGAAGATATATCAAAAAGAAATGGAAGTGGTCTGATATCATCAAAGTCCTTTTCTTCATCTCCATATTTGAAAGAGTGAACTACATACTCGCTCATATATTCAAATGCACCATAAACATTAGATTTTCCACTTGCATTTGCACCATATACAGCAGCTACAGGTAATATCTTTTCGTTACCCACGGATATAACACGATTTGAAAACTCTGTCATTTTTGCTGCGGATAAATCCAGCGTAGCTTCATCACGAAATGATTTGAAATTTTTAAAATTAAATTGTATCAACATAGTTTAAACCCTTCCTTTCTTAATCTATTATATCCATTTCGAGCAAAAAATCAACGCTAAAATTCGATTTTTTCTCATTTTGATGTATGTTTTGTATTAAAAAACATAAAAAGGAGCCCATTTTACTTGAGCTCCATGATACAACAAAGATTCTAAACACCTATAACTTTGTTACTTATTTATTGTTGTTCTCTCTGATATTCTAAAATATCTCCTGGCTGACAATCCAATACATCACATATAGCTTCTAAGGTAGAAAAACGAATTGCACTGACATGTCCATTTTTTAATTTGGACAAGTTTACATTTGCTACACCGACTTTTTCAGAAAGCTCATTTAAAGACATTTTTCGATCAGCCATAACTCTATCTAATCGTAAAATAATAGGCATACCGTTCCCTCCTTACAATGTTTCGTCGGACTCTCTCTGTAAAATTTGTCCATAAGAGAAAATATAAGACAAAAACATAACAACACAAAATCCTAAAACAAAAGTAAAATCAACAGTAAATGTATATTCCAGTTTAGAAACAACGTCCATATTAACGATCTGTTCTGCTGGACAGGCTTTCATCAATATAATACGTTCAACAATTCCTACAACCTGAGCAACAGCCCCTCCAGCTAAGACAATCCATGCTATTTTCTTAAGATTTGCAGGAACATCCGCTTCAAAAGGACGCCCCTCTTTCATTGGTGCAAGAATTCTACGTATAAGTTTAATTCCAAAATCAATCATAAAACAGAGAGCACTAACAACTAAAAGTCCGACTGTCAAATACAGCTGCATATACCCCGTATTGACATTAACTTCATTCGTAAGATACATTTTAATAAAATCTAACGAAATCGAATGAGTAGCATTTATCTTATTGCCAAAAGCCAATATCACTACTGTTAAAATAATGCATATGATCCCGACAATACGGAAACAGATACCACCTACTTTTGCTATTGTATCCAGATTTTTTGCTGAATTTACCATTTTCTTGTTATCCATAAACGTTCCTCCTTGTTAACATTAACTTTTTAATGTTTATCGTTAAATCCATTGTAATTGTATTCCATTATAATGTCAACAAGTTTTTAATGTTTATCGTTAATTATTTTATTCAAAATATCATCTTTGTCTTTTGAGCATATGAACCATCAATTTTTGAAACAGTTCCTGCTCATACTCATCCAAATCCATCCCTGTCTTCTGGAACATTCCCATAACAATGTTAGCCATATCAGTTTCATTAAAGCTTGGTTTCTTCTTTTTCTGCGACAATGCTTGATTTTTCATAGAAGCCATCTTTTTCTTTAATTCATCCGTACTAATATCTTGTTGTGGTACATCGTATTCTTTCTTGATATCTTTCAACATAGACAAGAAAATACTTTTAATTTTTTCAAGGTCAGCTTCAGTTCCGGTAACCTTTTCTGCATTAAGTTTACGAACATCGTGCTGTCCTTCAATTTTTTGTTCCGGATGTTCCTTTATAAAGTCTTTTATATCTGCAGTTCCAATATCTATAATTGCATTTCTGGCTGCGAAACCTGAATTATGCGATTCTGCAAAATAAGCATTTGCTGTATCAAGAAGCACAGGAAAATATGGATGTTCTAACATTTTACTCAATATGTTTCCATCCATTTTCCCTTGTAATAAGTGAAGCAGTGCTTTATTGGTAAGCCCTAATCCTTCCAACTCCACATTTTTTCTAATTCGAACATCTGATATGCACAGTAAATAATCTGTTGAAACATTATAGTATTCTGCAAATTTTATAACCAAATCATGGCTAACTGCTTTTGTTTCTCCACGTTCAATACGACTTAATACAGAGGCTTGGATATTCAGTTCATCCGCAACTTCCTTTTGTGTTTTTCCTGTTCCATTACGGAGATCACACAGTCTCTGATGAATATTATCCGCCGGTAGTGATTTCATTATAATCATCCTTTCAAATTGCTCTATAAACGCAATCAAGACATTTTAGTTAATATTTCTTCCTTCTTTCAAAGAGTGAACAGCTTTAATAAAATCTTCCTCTTTTATAATGTTTTCTGAGGATACTGTAAAAGAAAAGTCATTAGAGAACACTTTTGATAGATTAATTGTTCTTCTAATCGAGTTATAAGCAGCCTCCGATGCCACAAACGCAATTTCTGCACCTGTACTTCCAACTAAATATTCTTCAACAAATTTATCTTTATCAAACGATCCTTCAACAGGCATCTTTGATGTATGAATTCTAAAAATTGCTTTACATCCATCTAACGAAGGTTTTTTGATTTCTATAACGTAGTCAAAACGTCCAGGCCTTCTAACAGCTTCGTCTATCATATCAATTCGATTAGTCGATGCAATTACACAAATTTTATTTGCATCGTCCATACCATCCATGAGGGTTAACAATTGATTTACAACTGTCGCCATATGTGGATTAGATTCTGCATCTCTTTTTAATGAGATTGAATCAAATTCATCAAAATAAACAACAGACGGAGCCAACCTCTTAGCTTCATCAAATATCTTTCTCAGATTTGATTCAGATTCCCCTATGTATTTATTCAAAATTTCCGGTCCATTTACAGTTATGAAGTGTGCATTAATCTCATTTGCCACAGCTTTTGCAAGTAATGTTTTTCCACATCCTGGAGGACCATATAAAAGAATTCCTTTGTGGGGTTTAATATGATAATGTTCAAAAACAGCAGGAAGAACAAGAGGCAATTCTATCACTTCACGAACATGCTGTACAATTTCATCGATACCACCTATATCGGCAAATGTAACAGTTGGTACTTCCTTCTGTTCCTTCTCTGTTTCATCTTTTGAGGAATTCAAAAAATCTAAGGCAGACAATCTCCATGAAGAATCTTCTTCCTTTTCTCTCGGCTTTATGCCTATTATTTCTGTTTGTTGCATTCCCCAAGGAGCTTCTCTGTATTTATATTCCCACTCACAGTCTTTTTCATCGGTTACATTGATTTTATCTGGAAGTAATGCAATAGCATCTTGCAACCGTTCCATAGAAAAACATTCACAAATTTCAGCATGCGTTTCTGACGCCTGCTTTAACAAATGATTTAATATTCTGTCTTTATCAACAACCCATTCCCCATTATCAAAATAACCATATTCATACCAATAGGGGTTGCTTCTATAATGATAATAAGAGCCTTTTCTTAGCTGAATTACATTCAATAGCTTACATCCCCATCCCATGTTGTCGTAACAATATTCGTTACAGTTTATACAGGATTTACAGTTTTTTTCGCATTCGAATATTTCTAATATCGTTTCAATCTGTTGCCAAGATGAACATACTCCATCAATATAATATTCTGTTTTACTCCAATTTTTAATAATATCAAGAATCAGCCTTATCTTATTTTGATTTTCTTTTAATTCATCTAATGCTAAACACAAAGTATTAGTTGATTTTTCCTGATTGTATCCATTCATCCCTTCACATTGTAAACAAACTGAATCATAGTATTTAGATGAAGATTTATAATAGACTATTTTTATTTCAAGCTGTTTTCTCTCAAATCCTTCGCTCATCTTACGCACCCCGTCAAAATTAATCAAATTACTATTTCTTATATCATATCGCATCTATCCATCTATCACAATTGCAAATTTGCAATTTCTTTCCTTTCAACCATTGCGAAATTGCAATCACCGTGAATATCCAAAGCACTTCAAAAATCCGTGTTATCCTCGCCTTATCAAAAGGGCAGAACTTGCTTTCGAACCTTGACAATCAGAGAAACCAGAATCGGCGGTAATCACATAATGACACTCACATCTAACAGGTGAAACTCCTTGGGGTGGCTCGGCAACCAACGGCGAGTTATGGATTCGTCCATAAGAGGAACGTGAGAAATCGTTCGCCAAAGAAACTGGAATCTCGGCTAATCGATAATGCTGCAAATGGGACTTGCAACAATAGAAACAACAATTCATACAATAGCGGTAAGGCAGAGGGGATGTGATAACACTTGAGTAAACCAACCTATTATCTTTGGAAAAACGATTTTTCATCAACAGAAGAATATGAAACAGCAAAGGATAAATATAGGAAACTGGGATTTCGAGTTGTCACATATCTGGATGGACAGAATGATAAGAATATTCACGATGGATTAAAGGCGGTTATTAAGAATCACTATTGCAATATCAGCAGTTGACAAATATTCTTTCAAAATATATTCCATATTTACATTATTCATGTTAATATATTTCATATATGGAAAGGAAGTGAGTCTATGAACGCTGGATATGTACGTCTATCAAGAGATGATGACAAACGAAACTACGTTTCTATCGAAAATCAGAAATTAATAATTAACCAATTTGCGGCAGAAAGTAACATGGTTATCGACCGCTGGTATGAGGATGATGGCGTGTCTGGATATAAATTTGACCGACCAGGCTTCAATCAGTTAATGGAAGATTTAGACAAGGATGTAGATCGAGTATTTGTCAAAGATTTTTCCCGTCTCGGGCGTCATAATGCCAAAGTGTTACTTCTTCTTGATGATTTTCAGGAACGAGGAAAACAACTGATTGTCATAGATGATAATTATGATTCTATGCAAGCAGATGATGATACGATAGGTATCAAAACATGGTATAATGAGAGATATGTAAAAGATACCAGTAAAAAAATAAAACGTGCTCTTGGAGCTCGTCAAAAAGAGGGAACACTCATGACTCAGCCACCATTTGGATATAAACGAAATGAAAAAGACAAATCCATCATAGAAATCGTACCGAAAGAAGCCGAATACGTAAAAATGGTCTATGACCTATACTTAAAAGGTTCCGGCTATCGTATGATTGCCAACCATCTGACAGAAAAGAAAGTTCCGACTCCTTCCATGGTCCGTCACGAACGAGAACTGGAAGAAGGAAAGGTTACGAAACGTCAGATTGCTACCGAATGGTCTGATTCTATGGTAAAGGATATGCTTGGAAATGATTTTTATATTGGTACACTCCGTTTGCGAAAACGTGCACGCTCTACTGTTCACGGAAAAGACAAGCGTGTACCAAAGGATGAACAATATGTTTTTGAAGACAATCATCCTGCAATCATTGATAAAGCCTCTTTTAATCTGATTCAGGACATGAAAGAAAAACGTGTGAAGAATAATTATCGTGGAAGTCGTGGACAATGGATTGGTTCTGAAATACCAAATCCATTTGGAAGTTGTCTGTTCTGCAAAGACTGTGGAAGTCGTTTAACTCCAATTAAGAGAACCACTTCCAGCAGAGAACGTAAGTATTATATCTGTACCACTTACAACACCAAAGGTAAGCGCTATTGCTCCAAAGCTCATCTGATTGAAGAAGATGATTTAATGGAAGACGTTGTAACTTATATTAAACTGTGTCGTAATTCCTTATCAGAAGTCATTGCAACCTATGATATGAAAGATTTTGACTCTGAAAAAAGAACTGTTGAAGAAAAACGTACTGAGATTCAAAACAATATTTTAGAACGCAAAAAACAATTAAAAGTTCTTTTTACACAGAAAGTCAGAGATTTATCCAATGCTCATGACAATGAAGATATCGTAAACGAAACTTACGATGCTCTGCAGCAGGATATTCTTTCACAGATTCATGGATTGGAAATGCAGTTAAAAGAATTAAATGATACCAGTCTGGAAAATGAAGATGTAAAAGAAAAAATGGAAAACGCATTGCAGGTAGTTAATAAAATCATCGAAAAAGGAGTTCTTGATCGTAAAGATATCGAAATCTTAATCGAGCGTATCGAAGTGGATGAAGGAGGACTTCCAGAAATCGAATTAAAATATGGGTTATCTGGATTGATTCAGTATAGTCCTGCACAGGAAATGAATCGTCGTGAAAACGAAATCATTTACCACACCATGCGACTGATTTACGAAGAAGAACGAAGTTACACCTCTGCAAAATATTTATCGAAGGCACTTACTGATTTGGGATATCCTAAATCCAAGAAGAGTGTATTGCCTTATATCGGATTAATGATAGATATGGGAATCGTAGAGCCAAGCGATAACTCATTAAAACCATACACGATTGTGAAAAGCAAGGAAGATTTACAGGAGATTATGAATAACTTCTTCTGTGAAAACCTTGCTGATAACACAACAAACCCAGCATATGACCATGATTTACATGGATATGGTGCCAACAGGCGGCATGCCTGAAATGGTATTCGAGTATATTTTGAAACAGAACGGCCTTGATCCGCAGAAAGACCTGTCTATTGACCAGAGTATTGACTTCGGCGCTACTGCCGCCGCTTTTACCGGGGATGATTCGGCAGATTTCACTGTTGAATTTGAGCCGTCTGCCACTGCTCTTGAGAAGCAGGGGGCGGGATATGTTGTTGCATCCCTTGGAGTTGACTCTGGTTATGTGCCGTATACTTCTTACAGTGCCAAAACCAGTTATATGAAAAAGAATCCTGATATCATGCAGAAATTTACCGATGCTCTGCAGAAAGGTATGGATTATGTCCAGAGTCATACCCCGGAAGAAATTGCTGAAGTGATCGAACCGCAGTTCCCGGAGACGGATCTGGATACTGTCACTGCTATTGTGAAACGTTATTATGATCAGGATACCTGGAAAGAGAATCTGGTATTCGGGCAGGATGGATTTGAATTGCTTCAGGATATCCTGGAAGATGCTGGAGAGCTAAATAAGCGCACGCCATATGCAGAACTGGTCAATACAGAATTTGCGCAAAATGCTTCCTGATACTTTGCTTTCTCTTAAATACCCTGCGTTTTCTCCTGTACTATATCCGTAGTCTCTCACCGAGCTGCTCGTTCTGTCAGGAGCTTAGGATACAATAGTAAAAAAGACCATATTCTAACACAGTTTCCGAAAAGCGCAGGCAGAATTTCGTCATTTTGTCCTGCGTTTTTCTCATGTCTTTTGACAGTTTGCCGGAATTCCCGAATACCCGTCCGGGCTTTTCGTCAGATTGTCAAAAAACAAAAAAAATCTTTGTACGATTCTTCTCTAGCCATCCCCCCTCCTTTTCGCTATACTGTCTACAGATGAAAAAAACGAGTAATCAATCAGCAAAAACAATATGAAATTAAATTTGGAGGAAGAATAATCATGGCAAGCTTATCATTACAGCACATTAACAAAACTTACCCAAATGGTTTCCAGGCAGTTAAAGATTTCAACCTGGAGATCGAAGATAAAGAATTCATCATTTTCGTAGGACCTTCAGGATGTGGTAAATCTACTACTCTTCGTATGGTTGCCGGTCTGGAAGAAATCTCCAGCGGTACATTGAAAATCGGCGATAAAGTTATGAACGATGTAGAGCCTAAAGACCGTGATATCGCAATGGTATTCCAGAACTACGCTCTGTATCCTCATATGACAGTATATGATAACATGGCATTCGGACTTAAACTTCGTAAAGTTCCGAAAGACCAGATTGACAAAGCAGTTCGTGAAGCTGCAAGAATCCTTGACCTTGAGAAACTTCTTGATCGTAAACCGAAAGCTCTTTCCGGTGGTCAGAGACAGCGTGTTGCTATGGGACGTGCTATCGTACGTAATCCTAAGGTATTCCTTATGGATGAGCCTCTTTCCAACCTGGATGCTAAACTTCGTGTACAGATGCGTATCGAGATTTCCAAGATCCATCAGAGACTGGGCGCTACAATCATCTATGTAACACATGACCAGACAGAGGCTATGACTCTTGGTACCAGAATCGTTGTTATGAAAGACGGTGTTGTTCAGCAGGTAGATACACCACAGAACCTGTATCAGAAACCAGGCAACTTATTCGTTGCAGGATTCATGGGATCACCGCAGATGAACTTCCTTGACGCTGTTATCTCTGAAAAAGGCGGCAACCTTATCGCTAAAGTTGGCGAGCATGAACTGGTTATCCCGGCTGCTAAAGCAAAAGCTCTTAAAGATGGCGGCTATGTAGGAAAAACTGTTGTTCTTGGTATCCGTCCAGAAGATATCCATGATTCTCAGATGTTTATCGAAGCTTCTCCAAGCGCACCGATGACATCCGTAGTTAAAGTTTACGAGCTTCTCGGAGCTGAAGTATTCTTATACTTCGATGTAAACGGAACTCAGGTTACAGCACGAGTTGATCCTCGTACAACAGCTAAAACAGGAGATCCGATCAAATTCGCATTTGATATGGAAAAATCTCATTTCTTCGACAAAGAAACAGAGCTTGTCATTACTAACTAATTTTAGAAATCTTTTCAGAACCCGGGGAACTTCTCCCCGGGTTTTTATGTTATAATAAGAAAGAAATAAGGGTTCGAAATTTGCAGAGCAGATCTTAAAGGCAGTATGACCCACAGGCATTATGAAATGAAAGCAGTATGCCAGACTGAACAAATCAGTAAAAAAGTTTCTAATGCTTAAGAAAAAACGAACTAATAAAGAAATGACTTGATCAACGAAAGGGACTATTTATGAAAATACAACAGATTTTGCAGAAATGCCTGACAGACTGGAAGAATATCAGTCAGCTTGATTTCTGCCTGATTGATGCTGATAATAATATTTTTGTTTCTACCTGTGATAAGAAACTTCCTGCTGAATCCAAACTGGAGGAATTCCGCCAGAGCAGTGCACTTTGTGTATCAAATACAAGCAGTTGCCTGTATAAAATTACAGAGAATCATTCAACTTCCTATATCCTGATCGTGTGGGGTAAGGGAGAAAGTACTTCTACTATTGGTGAACTCGCAGTATGCCAGGTCCAAACCCTTCTGACTGCCTATGCTGAGAAAAATGATAAAAATACATTTATGCAAAATTTACTTCTTGGTTCTTACTCTGAAGTGGATGCTTTTAACCGTGCAAAAAAACTGCATATTGCAACTTCCGTACAGCGAGCTGTATTTCTGGTTGAGACAAAGCAGAGCAAGGACGAGAATGCTCTTGCCACGATTCGGAATATCTTTTCCGCACGTACCAAAGATTTCATCACTGCGATTGATGATACCGGAATTATCATTATCAGAGAATTACAGTCCACAGAAACCTATGAGGATCTGGACTCTATCGCATGTATGCTTGTAGATATGTTAAATACCGAAGCAATGACTTCTGCCTGGGTAGCTTACAGTAATCTGGCAGAGGATATCACAAGGCTTCCTGATGCGTATAAAGAAGCTCATACAGCCCTTGAAGTCGGTAAGATCTTCTATGCTGAGAAAAATGTATTCGGATATAACCAGCTTGGAATCGGCAGACTGATCTACCAGCTCCCGGTTTCCATCTGTGAGATGTTTATTGATGAGATTTTTAAAGAAGAAACTCTGGATTCTATTGATGAGGAGACTCTGATCACCATCCGTACTTTCTTTGAAAATAACCTGAATCTCTCAGAAACTTCCAGACAGCTCTACGTACATAGAAACACACTGGTTTACCGATTTGAGAAACTTCAGCGGAAATTTGGACTGGATATCCGTGCATTTGAAGATGCGCTGACATTTAAACTGGCCATGATGGTTGTGGATTATATCAAATATTCTCAGAGTCATCCATCGTAATTCGGAAACTGCTGTTTTTCAGTTACAAACCACCAAAACGTCTCCATATCTTTGAAATAACCATAAGATATTGATTGCTAATCTTACCAAAGCAAAAAGCGCTATATCTGTCTGATAGCTCTACTCTCTACTGAATGATCAGTAAAGAGTATCTGTCTAAGATATAGCGCTTCTATTTTTATTCTTTATGGATTCTATTTTGCTTCTTTTAACAGCATCAGATGCTCTGCCGGGAAATAAATATATTTCGGAACTTTGGTCTGAGGGTCTTCCTCGAAGTCTCCTTTCGGACACATCCACCACACTGGCTGGCAGTCTCCGCCTTTCTTGTTTTTCAGCAAATACTGATGTTCAAAGGTGGTTTCAATATATTCCACAACTTCCACTTCCATGTGGTTCTCGCCACCTTCAGATGAACCTCTCATCCAGTGGCCACGGATTCCCACATGAGTAACATCATCCGCTACCACATCTTTTGTCTGTAACATCAGATCCCAGTCCACTGCATAAACGCTGTGTTCTCCCATCTTCTGTACAGTTGAAATATTCTTACATCCGGTCAGTCTGGCTGCCTGCAGAATACCAGGTCTCTCAAAAAGTTTCTTTGTTTCTCCTGTAGTGAGTGCCTGTCCACTGTCCAGGATCGTCAGATGTCCGCAGAACTTATAAGCCTCGTCACGGCTGTGAGTTACCAGGATCATATCACCTGTATACTCTTTCAGGAAGTTCTGCATATCACGCTGCATGATGTCTTTCAGATATCCATCCAGCGCAGAGAACGGTTCATCCAGAAGAATAACTTCCGGCTCTCCGATCATCATTCGTGCCAGCGCAACTCGCTGCTGCTGGCCTCCGGATAGCTGTCCCGGATAGCGCTTCTCCAAACCTTTAAGCTGATAACGCTCTATGTAATCTGCTACTTTTTCCTGAAGCTGCTTCTTATCTCCCCTGTATCCGCATGCAATATTCTTCTCTACTGTCATAGTAGGAAAAAGTGCATAGTTCTGAAAAAGGTAGCCAACCTTTCTCTCCTGCGGTTTCAGATTGATCTTCTTCTCTGAATCAAAAAGAACCTTGTCATTTACAACAATTCTTCCTGAGTCCGGTGTCTGGATTCCTGCAATGCAGCGCAGTGTCATGCTTTTTCCGCTTCCGGATGCTCCAAGGATTCCCATTGGAGAACCATGACTCTCCAGCTTTACTCTCAGGGTAAATCCGTGAAGTTTCTTCTCAATATCTACACTGACTGCCATTACATCCACCTGCCCATCTTCATTCCCTTACCGGAAACGATATTAATCGCCGCAACGATTACAAACGAAATGATCAAGATCACAACCACCCAGAAACCGGCCATTCCATAGTTTCCTGATGCTGTCTCTGAAGCAATGGCAACAGAAACCGTTCTGGTCTTACCGAGGATGTTGCCTGCAAGCATGGATGTTGCACCATACTCTCCGATTGCTCTGGCAAATGCAAGAACAGTACCCGATGCGATTCCAGGTCCTGCTGCCGGCATGACAACTGTCCAGAAGATTCTTCTGTCACTCATGCCAAGTGTCTTGCCCGCTGCGATCAGATTCACATCCACCTGCTCAAATGCAGCACGTGCATTTCGATACATCAGTGGAAATGCGATCACGGAAGCTGCGATCACGCATCCTTTCCAGGTCTGTACAATCTTAATATCAAAATTATCCAGCAGAAACGCTCCGAATGGACGTCTCAGACTGAACAGCAGAAGCAGAAGGAAACCGGCCACTGTCGGTGGAAGTACCAGAGGCATGGTCAGGATACCATCCAGGATGCCTCTGGAAACAGGTTTCATCTTCATTACCAGTCTTGCAAAGAATATTCCCAGAAAGAATGCGATCACAGTAGCTGTAAAACCTGTTTTTAACGAAATCCATAAAGGACTCCAGTTTATTTCCGCCAGAAATTCACTCATTCTTATTTAGCTTCCTCTGTTGTTTCTGTATCAGCTTCTGTGTCATCTGCTTCTTCTGTTGCTTCTGCATCTTCTTCCTCTGCAGCGTCAGCATCGTCATCGTCTCCTTTGTATGCGGAGAATCCGTATTTTTCGAATACTTTCATAGCGTCATCAGATTTGATGTACTCAAGGAATGTTTCTGCAGCTGCTGTATCATCATCAGATGCTTCTTTGTCTTCGATAAGACCTACAGGATAAAGAACCGGTGTATTCAGTGCTTCTGCCGGAGCTTCTGCGATAATGTCTACTTTGTCAGCAACAGAAGCTGCATCTGTAGCATAAACGATACCGATCTCATTACTTCCTTCACTTACTGCAGCAAGAACTTCAGATACATTCTTACCTTCGTTGATTTCCATCTTGTTTACTTCATCTGTAATTCCAAGGTTCTCAAAGATTTCTCTGGAATACTGTCCAACAGGAACACTGTCACCAGCAAGTGCGATGTTAGCTGCATCTGTGATATTCTCAAATCCTGTAACTTTTGTTTCGCCATCCTTAGGTTTGATCAGAACGACTTTGTTCTCAAGAATATCTTCTACAGTATCTTTCTTAGCCAGGTCTTCATCTACCAGAGCGTCCATCTGTTTGTCAGCTGCTGAGAAGAAGATATCGCAGCGTGCGCCTTCTTCGATCTGTGTCTGTAGTGTGCCTGAGCTGTCTGCATTGTAAAGAATTTCAACATCAGGGTATGTCTCATTAAAATCTTTCTGGATTTCTTCCATAGCATTACTTAAGCTTGCTGCGATGAATGTGTTGACTTCACCTTTTAAATCAGATGTTTCTGCTGCGAAAACACCTGTGCTGAGCATTCCTACGCTCAGTGCTCCTGCCATCATTGCTGCAATAAATTTCTTTCTCATGTTTTTTACCGCCTTTCGTTTAGTTTGATTTAGTTTAATTCTGTTTTGTTTTCTTTTGTGTCTATTGTACAAAACTTTTGCATTCTTGTCAATTTTATTTGTATATGTTATCATATAAATGATAGCAAGCCGAAAGCCTTATTATTTACTGCCAGAAGCGACTTTCCGGCCTTTGTCCTGGTATTAAAGACATATATAGAAAAAAATAATAAACAGTGAGGTAATTATCATGAAATTAAGTGCACGTAATCAGTTAAAAGGTAAAGTAGTAAGCATCAACAACGGAGCAGTAAACTCCATCGTTTCTATTGATATCGGCGGCGGAAATATCATCACAGCTACAATCTCCTGCGCTGCAGTTGAAGAATTAAACCTGAAAGTTGGTTCTGATGCTTATGCAGTGATCAAAGCTACTAATGTTATGGTAGGTATTGATGAATAAGCTTTACACAGCTCAGGAGGTCGCAGATCGTCTGAAGATCAAGAAGACGACGGTCTATGAACTTATCAAGCGCGGTGAGCTGGAGTCTTCCAAAATAGGAAAGCAGCTCAGGGTCAGTGAAGAGCAGTTATCGCAGTATCTTAACAGAAGCAGTTCAGGTAATTTGGGAAATTCCGGATTTTCCAGAACTGCTTCTGGTTTTTCCGGGATTTCTGTTTCCGGCGCTTCGGCTAATACCGGATTTGTTTCGGGAACTGAAAGAAATCTTCCATACACTGCTGCTAATTTTGAACCTGAAAGCTCTCTGCTTAAAAGGGATTATCTGCTTCATTCCAGCGGTATCATTTTAGGCGGTCAGACTTCTGCTGCTCTGGAGCTTCTTCTTGGCAGAATGTCTGCTCATCCTGAGGGACTTCCTGTTCTGCAATCTCATATGAATGATTATAATGGACTTTATGCCCTGTATTTTGAGAAAGCACATATTGCTGCCACCAGTCTGGATATAGACGATATCCGTCATCTGGTTCCCGGAATCCCGCTGGCACTTCTTTCCTTATATAAATACTCCACCGGCTTCTATGTACAGGCCGGAAATCCTGAGAAGATTTCTTCTGTGGAAGACCTGACGAATCCGGAGATTGTATTTATTAATCGCGAAAAAGGAAGCGCCCGCAGAGTTTATCTCGATCGTCTGCTAAAAGAACGTCTGATTTCTACTGAGAAGATCAGTGGATACAGAAATGAAGCCGTTTCTGATATGTCTGCTGCATCAGCTGTTTTCGAACACAGAGCAAATGTGGCTTTTGGGGAAGAAATGATCGCACGGTATTTTCCGGGGCTTGATTTTGTCCCTGTCACCACCATGCATATGTATCTGGCAATTCCTGCGGAATCTGTGAAAAAGCCAGGTTTCTCTGCACTTGTGGAGATTGTACAGTCTGAAGATTTTAAAACAGAAATTCAGCATCTTACAGGTTATGACACCGCTGATACTGGTGAACTTATCTACATATAGAAAAAGCCCTGCTGTCGGGGACATACGTTTTTACGTACATGCCGCCTTATACAGCAAGGCTTTTCTTATTCCTTCTTAAAATTTCTTTCCATGATCGTCTTTCCGCATTATAAGTTTTTTATCCAAGAATACTCTTTCCGATAAAATATCCAAGTACCAGAATACCAAGTACGATTCTGTACCATCCGAATGCTTTGAAGTCGTGTTTCTTTATGTATCCCATCAGGAATTTAATCGCGATAATGGAAACTACGAAAGCTACCACCATACCCACGATCAATATCATTACTTCTGTTCCTGTAAAGGAGAAGCCGAATTTCAGAATCTTCAGGAGGCTGGCTCCAAACATAACCGGAATTCCCAGGAAGAAAGTAAATTCTGCTGCTACCGTACGGGATGTTCCTGCAAGGATACCTCCAATGATAGTAGAACCGGAACGGGACGTACCCGGAACTACGGAGAGTACCTGGAACAGGCCGATAATAAATGCTGTCCTGAATGACAGGTCTTCCAGATTGGTGCAGGCTGGTCTTCTTTTCTTATTATAGTTCTCAATGATAATGAAGAGAATACCATATACGATCAGGGCAATGGCAACAACTACATAGTTGTTAAATTTCTCTTCGATGATATCGTTAAACGGAAGCGCGATAACAATTGTCGGGATACAGGCTACTACAATTTTAAACCAGAGTACCCATTTGTCCTTGTCGCAGAACTTCTCTACAAAAGTAAGAATCCCTCTGGACACTGCACCGTGTCTGTTAAGAATCGCCTGCTGCTTCTTTGAAATTGGTCTGATGTAAAACGGCCACAGCTTATTCCAGTAAAGAACTACGACCGCAAGGATCGCGCCAAGCTGGATCACTACGAAAAACAGGTTCTTGAAATCCTCTGTTACGTTCAGTTTCAGAAATTCATCCACAAGGATCATATGTCCGGTGCTGCTGATCGGGAGCCATTCTGTGATTCCCTCCACAATACCAAGGAAAATGACCTTTAACAGTTCAATAAAATCCATATTCTTTCCTTTCTTAATGCAGCTATCTGTTTTCTTTTATCTGCCCATATGATTATATTACACACTATCACTCCGGCACAACTGTAATTTGTGGTTTTCATGTTAATTCTACGTAAAATCGTTGCTGTTCACTCCGTTCTCAGTAACGCTGACAAAATTCATTCCAGATTGTCTGTGGCAATGGAATTTGGGCTTTAATGTCGGGCAGAACTCTCTGAACAAATACTGTCCGGAACTATTACAGCATCCTCTGGATAATACGAAAACAGCAACCGCTGTCTCCCTAATGGAAAAATACGGCTGCTGTCTTTATCATTTTCTATTTACCAGCTGATAAAATTATCTTCTTGCAATAGTCGCAATATCGATCAGTGACAATTTATTCAGGTCTGTGTTCTCAAGGCTGGTTGCCAGTGCTTCTGCTGTATCCAGAGAAGTAAGGACATTAACGCCTGTCTCAATGGCATTACGTCTGATGACGAAACCGTCTTTCTGATGTTCCACACCCTGCGGTGGTGTGTCGATAACAACGTCGATCTTATGACCAAGGATAAGATCCATAAGGTTCGGTGCAGGCTGCTCCAGTTTGTTGGTACGGATAACTTTGATTCCGTTCTCTTTGAGAACTTTTGCAGTTCCTAATGTAGCGTAGATTCTGTAGCCAAGTGCTTCGAATCTTCTTGCGATCGGGATAATATCCTGTTTGTCTTCATCCTTAACTGTAATGATCATGTTCTTGTATTTCGGAAGACGGATACCGGCTCCGATGAATGCTTTGTAAAGTGCTTCGTTGAATGTCTCAGCAATACCAAGGCACTCACCTGTAGATTTCATTTCCGGTCCAAGGCTGATATCAGCACCGCGGATCTTCTCGAAGGAGAATACAGGCATCTTAATTGCATAGTGTTTTGCTTCCGGCTGAAGTCCCGGTTCATAACCCATGTCTTTCAGTTTGTATCCAAGGATTACTTTAGTTGCAAGCGGAACGATCGGGATTCCTGTTACCTTACTGATGTACGGTACAGTACGGCTGGAACGCGGATTAACTTCGATTACATATACGTCATCACCAAGAACAATGAACTGAATGTTGATCATACCGATAACATGCAGTGCTCTTGCAAGACGTTTGGTGTATTCTGCGATTGTTTCTTTTGCTTTTGCGCTGATGGTTTTAGCCGGGTATACGGAAATACTGTCACCGGAATGGATTCCGGCACGTTCGATATGCTCCATGATACCAGGGATCAGGATGTCCTCGCCGTCACATACTGCATCGACTTCGATTTCCTTACCCATCAGGTATTTATCTACAAGAATCGGGTGTTCCTGTGCGATCTGGTTGATCACACCGATGTACTCTTCTACATCCTCATCACTTACAGCGATTCTCATACCCTGTCCACCAAGTACGTAAGAAGGACGAACCAGAACCGGATAACCAAGTTCATTGGCTGCTTTCTTTGCTTCCTCTGCTGTAAATACAGTATGTCCCTTTGGTCTCGGAATCTGGCACTGCTCAAGGATTTCGTCGAAGAGCTCACGGTCCTCTGCTGCGTCTACGTTCTCAGCAGATGTTCCGAGGATCTTAACACCCATCTTTGTAAGTGCTTCTGTCAGTTTGATCGCTGTCTGTCCACCGAACTGTACAACTGCTCCGTCCGGTTTCTCGATATTTACTACATTCTCAACATCTTCCGGTGTCAGAGGCTCGAAATACAGTTTATCTGCGATATCGAAGTCTGTACTTACTGTTTCCGGGTTATTGTTAATGATGATTGTTTCATAGCCTTCTTTTGCGAATGCCCATGTACAGTGTACGGAGCAGAAATCGAACTCGATACCCTGACCGATACGGATCGGACCGGAACCAAGTACCAGGATTTTCTTCTTATCCGGTGTTGCTACTGCTTCGTTTTCTGTGCCTTCATCGCCGTATACAGAATAGTAATATGGTGTTGCTGCTGCAAACTCTGCTGCGCAGGTATCAACCATCTTGTATGCTGCTTTGATCTGATACTCTTCACGGAGAGCTTTGATCTCTTCTTCTGTTTTGCCTGTCAGACGTGCAACGATGTAATCCGGGAATTCCATACGTTTTGCTTCAAGGAGAAGTTCTTTTGTGAGCTTTCTGGTCTTGAGGGCATTTTCCATACCTACAAGGATTGCGATCTTGTCGATAAACCAGATGTCAATCTGTGTGATGTCGTGAAGCATAGACTGTGGCATACCACGGCGGATTGCTTCTGCGATCTTCCAGATTCTGCGGTCATCTACGATTTCCAGCTCTGCAAGGAGTTCCTCATCTGTAAGCTGTGTGAAATCGTAGGACATCAGACTGTCTACGTGCTGCTCCAGAGAACGGATAGCTTTCATCAGGGCACCTTCGAAGTTATGGCAGATACTCATAACCTCACCGGTAGCTTTCATCTGAGTAGTAAGAGTTCTCTTTGCAGTGATAAATTTATCGAATGGAAGTCTTGGGATTTTAACTACGCAGTAGTCAAGCATTGGCTCGAAACTTGCATATGTTTTTCCTGTAATTGCATTCGGGATCTCATCCAGTGTGTAACCCAGAGCGATCTTTGCTGCAACTTTTGCGATCGGGTAACCAGTTGCCTTACTTGCAAGTGCAGAGGAACGGCTTACACGTGGGTTAACCTCGATAACGCAGTATTCAAAGCTGTCCGGTTTCAGGGCGTACTGAACATTACATCCGCCTGTGATTCCAAGCTCTGTGATGATGTTCAGGGCTGAGGTACGGAGCATCTGATATTCTTTATCTCCAAGTGTCTGGGATGGAGCAACTACGATAGAGTCACCTGTGTGGACACCAACCGGGTCGATGTTCTCCATGTTGCAGACTGTGATGCAGTTTCCAGCACTGTCACGCATTACTTCGTATTCAATTTCTTTCCATCCTGCAATGCAGCGCTCTACCAGTACTTCACCTACACGGGAAAGACGGAGGCCGTTCTCCAGGATCTCACGGAGTTCATATTCGTTATGTGCGATACCACCGCCGCTTCCACCAAGTGTGTAAGCAGGACGAAGAACTACCGGATAGCCGATGGTGTTTGTAAATGCAAGACCATCTTCTACAGTTGTAACAACTTTGGACGCTGCAACCGGCTCATGGATCTTCTCCATGGTATCTTTGAATTCCTGACGGTCCTCAGCTTTCTTGATGGTCTGAGCTGTGGTACCGATCAGTCTTACATTATGCTCTTTGAGGAAACCTTTCTCATCCAGCTCCATGGCAAGGTTCAGACCTGCCTGACCACCCAGTGTAGGAAGGACGCTGTCCGGTTTCTCTTTGAGGATTAACTGCTCTACTACTTCTACTGTCAGAGGCTCAATGTAAACTCTGTCAGCGATATCTTTATCTGTCATGATGGTTGCAGGGTTGGAGTTAAGAAGCACAACTTCGATGCCTTCTTCTTTCAGAGAACGGCAGGCCTGTGTTCCTGCGTAGTCAAACTCTGCTGCCTGGCCGATGATAATCGGGCCGGAACCAATTACAAGTACTTTTTTAATGTCTTTATTTCTTGGCATTATTTATTTCCTCCCATCATATCCATAAATCTGTCAAACAGGTAACTGGAATCCTGCGGTCCCGGGCATGCCTCCGGATGGAACTGAACAGTGAAGATGTTCTTTCCTTCATATGCCATACCTTCGTTTGTTCCATCGTTAACATTGATGAATGCAGGTTTCGCAATATTCTTAGCCTCAAGTCCCTCGGCATCTACTACATAGCCATGGTTCTGTGAGGAAATATATACACGGCCTGTTGCGAGGTCTTTGACCGGATGGTTGCCGCCTCTGTGTCCGTATTTCATCTTATGGGTATCTCCGCCTGTTGCAAGAGCCATCAGCTGATGTCCAAGGCAGATTGCGAAGATCGGAACATCGGAATCATATAATTTTTTGATTTCCTTTATAATAGAAGTGCATTCCTTTGGATCTCCAGGGCCGTTGCTTAACATAATGCCGTCCGGATTGTCTTTCAGGATCTCTTCTGCAGATGTAAGTGCAGGATAAATGGTTACCTGGCATCCTCTCTGATTCAGAGAACGTGCAATGTTTCTCTTTGCTCCAAGGTCAAGAAGTGCAACTTTCGGGCCGTCGCCTTTTAAGATTTCTTTCTCACGGCATGTTACTTTCTCTACTACCTTGCCTGTTGTATATGCTTTTAACTGGGGGATAATTGTATCTAAATCGTAATTTTCATTGACGGTGATCATACCGTTCATGGTACCTTTCTCACGAAGGATCTTCGTTAAGGCTCTGGTATCAATTCCGGCAATACCTGGAATATCATGTTTTGTTAAGAAATGCTGAATCGTGTCCACGCTTCTGAAATTACTTGGGACACGGGATAATTCGCGGACAATAAAGCCGTCCACCCATGGTTTTGATGACTCCTGGTCATCATAACAGATTCCGTAGTTCCCAATGAGGGGATAGGTCATACATACTGCCTGTCCTGCATAGGAAGGGTCGGTCATTACCTCCAGATAACCTGTCATGGAAGTATTAAAGACGATTTCGCTGATAACGTCTCTTGTCGAACCAATGCTTGTACCTTTGAACACATGGCCATCTTCTAATATCAGAAATGCTTTCATACAATCTCCCTTTCTTATCTTTATTGTGTCTATCACTTATTTTTTCCTAAATCTTCAAGATTGTATCACAGTAAAGTGCTTTTTTCAACCTTATGAGACGCTAAAAATAATTATGTTGGTTATAAAAACTTTTTTGTAAAATTGATATACGCTTTGCTGCTTGCTCCTGTGGGGTGGGTATCAAATATAGAGTGCTTATCATGCACACATGAACGCCCTATCTACTTGAAACCCTGTGTAACAAATTGTGTATTTTGAGGATACTATAAAAAAAATAAAAAAAATTTCAAAAAAGCTATTGACTTTTATCCATACATCGGTTATTATAAATGAGCAGTCGCGAGAGAGCGATTGATAAATAAGAAATGCAGAAGTGGCGGAATTGGCAGACGCGCAGGCTTCAGGTGCCTGTGGTAGCAATATCGTGTGGGTTCAAGTCCCATCTTCTGCATTATTTTTATTTATGGGAATTCCTTTTAAAAGGAGTTCCCATTTTTTTATTTTTTCTTTTAAAAAAAGCCGCTGTACTTAATACAACGGCTTTTCATATTTTTTCACAATTGAATCAGAAAGATTCCCTGATTCGCCCAATTTCGTCTGTATTATTCTTCCTTCGCTTCAACAGTTTCCTCTGCTGGTGTTTCCTGTATCTCTACAGACTGTTCTTCTGCAGACGCTTCTTCCACTGGTTCTTCCTTCTCCTGCTGTTCTTCCATTGGCTGTTCCGATTCAGCTGGCTGTGCCTCTTCTGCCTGCGCATTCTCAGAGTCATTACTCCCTTCGGCGGGTTCCTCCGGCTGTACGGCATCTCCCTCTACATCATCTGCTGGTTCCGGGGTAGGACATGGTGTTCCACAATATGGGCAGAAGCTTACCGTGATATCCACTTCCCTCTCACAGGACGGGCAGATTTTCTGTCCTTTAATATTTGCGGCATTATCCCTGTATTCTCTGATTTTCAGATAGTGCTGATCAATTTCCTGGCATAAAGAACTCAATTCATTATCAATTCCATCCCCTCCGGAATGCCTTCTGTAAATAACATCTCCGATATCCTCTTTGATCTTCTCAATGATATGCTCTTCTCCTGCAATCTTATTTCGGATTTTCTGCGCTTCAATAGTCTGTTCTGCACGGGCACCTAATTCCTTTGTTGTCTTCCCTAATTCTTTTGTTGTTTTTGATAATGTTTTAACCAATCCATCAAAAAATTCTGCAGCCATAATATCTTCCCCTTTCTGCTACATTAATGCTGTGTTATCAGTGAGTATCCTCCAGCAGCGGAGACTCCTGTCCGCGAAGCAGGATTCTCGGGCCTCCGTTTCCTTCAATATATTCTCTTGTAATCACTACCTCTCCTATGCTGTCATCCTTCGGAATTTCATACATGATATCCAGCATATATTCCTCCAGGATCGCGCGAAGCGCTCTTGCACCGGTATCTCGTTCAAGTGCCTTTGCCGCAATCGCATGAAGTGCACCATCTTCAAACTCCAGTTTAACCTCATCCAGGGCCAGAAGCTTCTGGTATTGTTTGAGTATCGCATTCTTCGGTTCCCGCAGAATCTTCACAAGCATATCCTCTGACAGTCCGTCCAGAGTAAAAATAATCGGAAGTCGTCCAATAAACTCAGGAATCATTCCAAAGTTTCGGATATCCTCCACCGTCACCTTCTGGAGCAAATGTGGATCATTGTCATATTTATCTTTAAGATCTGCATAAAATCCTATGGATGCCTGCTTATTCAACCTCTCCTTGATGATATTTTCCAGATCAGGGAAAGCACCTCCGCAAATGAACAGAATATTACGTGTGTTTACAGTTACAAGTGGTACCATTGCATTCTTACTGTTGGCTCCTACAGGAACTTCTACTTCACTTCCTTCGAGAAGTTTGAGCATTCCCTGCTGCACTGCTTCACCGCTGACATCTCTTTGATTAGTATTTTTCTTCTTTGCGATCTTATCAATTTCATCAATAAAAATAATTCCATGTTCTGCACGCTCTACATCATTGTCCGCAGCAGCCAGTAACTTGGATACAACACTCTCAATATCATCTCCAATATAACCCGCTTCTGTAAGAGAGGTAGCATCTGCGATTGCAAGCGGTACGTCCAGAAGCTTTGCAAGTGTTTTTACCAGATAAGTCTTACCACATCCTGTTGGTCCGATCATCAGCATATTGGATTTCTCGATCTCAATCTCATCCATGGTATCTGTCGCCACACGTTTATAATGGTTGTAGACAGCCACGGACATTACCTTCTTAGCTTTCTCCTGACCAATCACATACTGATCAAGTGTCTCCTTAATCTTGTGCGGAGCAGGAATATTCTTCAGATCTAAAACCGGCTCCTTCTGTTTCTTTTTCTTTTTTTCCTTCTTAGGCTGCTGTACCGGATTCTGAAAACTGCTAAGATCGATCATACTTACATTCGGCATATTCAGCAGATCTGAATAATTGAACTTACCCTCATTAAACTGCTGGTTCATAGAATTAAAACTCTTCTGCATACAATCTGTACAAATATGTATATTATTTGGCAGTTCGATCATCGGGCCTGCTTTGCTCTCTGGTCTGCGGCAGAGAAAACAAAATTTCTCCGGCCCGTTTTCTCTGTCCTCTTTGTTGTATTCATTCTTTTCATCTTCGTCTGCTTCGACTTTTTCTATTATCTCATCATCATTATAATCTCTGCCCATGATGACTCCTTTCTGATACTTAATTATTTCAAATCACAGTAGGTATACTGCCGTTATTTATTAAAGCTTGCTTTAGATTATACCATATTCTGTCCCTATCACAAAATGAAAGTTTTATTAAATTATAATATATACTATCCCCATTGCACAGAACGGTCAAACAGCAACAAGGACACCGCCATCTGACGGTGTCCTGCCTTTCATAAACTTATTTTATTCACTGTCTGTTCTTGTTCCCAGACTCACTTCTATGGTACTCTCTTTATATTCGCCACTGTCTGCCCGTGCCACAACAACCTCTACTGTCTCACCGGCTTTATAATACTGCAGCTTATCCAACAGATCATCACCATCGCTGACCTTCTGTCCATCAAACTTCACGATGATATCGCCTTTGCAAATACCTCCGTCCTGAGCAGGTGAATCCTGTTCCACCCCTCTGACAAATGCACCTGCCGGTATATTATACATCTGGATTGCCTCTGTTGGCATATTGGAAAGCACAACTCCAAGATAACCTTTCTCACTGCTGTCTACTTTCTCTCTGGTCTTACGGTTCATCAGTTCCTCAAGAATCGGTTTTGCTTTTGAGATTGGAATAGCATATCCCATACCTTCTACAGAACTGTCTGCATATTTCGCAGAATTAATACCGATCAGCTCACCTTTCATGTTCAGAAGTGCACCACCACTGTTACCAGGATTGATTGCTGCATCTGTCTGAATCAGGCCTGTACTGTTGGTTCCATCTTCTGTTGAAATGGTTCTGTTCAGTGCACTGACCCAACCTGAGGTAACGGACTGTCCATAACCTAATGCATTACCGATAGCAACCACCTGCTGACCTACTACAAGGTCATCTGAACTGCCAATCTGTGCGATTTTGATCTGACTCAGTGTATCGGCCGGAATATCTGATTTTTGCACTGCAACTACTGCCAGATCATTATCGGTATCCGTGCCCTTTATCTTGGCACTGACCGCATCCTCTACGTTCAGGTCTCCGTTATCCCCTGCATTGACAGTCTCTGTTTCCGCATTTGTCACATCATTTCCGATAAAGCAGACACTGAGCGTTGTAGCCCCTTCAACTACATGGTTATTAGTAGCGATCAGAAGTTCATCATCATTGTCTCCTACAATAATCCCTGATCCGCTGGCTGCACTTTCATACTTTCGTGAACCATAGCCAAAGAAACTTGGAATCTCCTGAACACTTACTGTTGTAATAGCAACTACCGACGGCATGGAAGCCTGTGCCACAGCCGCTACCGTACCATTTTCTGAAGCAGTTTCAGCAGTTGCCTGCCCGTCTTCACTGTCTGCTGCTGTTCCCTGCAGATTTATACTCTCTGTTGTTCCAATCTGTGCAGTGGTTTTGTCCGTCTTCAAATATTTATCTGCTGCAAAATTCGCCGCCTGAAACACAACTGATGCCACCAGCCCGAAGATTACAGCCAATACAACGGTTGTTCCTGCTTTCTTCTCAAAAGATTTTTGATTTTTCTTATGGTTTCTATGATCGGAGGGGCCTGATATCGGTAAAACAGTTCTGGGTTTTTCTTGGAACTGATAATGTTCATATCTGGGTAACTGTTGTTCAGAATCATCTCGATTTTCGCCCCAGTTTCTCTCATCATTCATGTACTCTGCCCCCTTATCTTTATTCTGGGTTCAGTATAGCAATTAATTGTGTTCAAAATGTGACAACTATCGTAAAATGCCGTGTCCACATTTGCTGTGTTTCTCTGTAAACAGACAACTTTTATCTCTGCTCGTTTTTATCCCAGTAATAAGGGCTCATCGTGCATGCCAAAACCAGCTTCCGAGGAAGTTTCCTGTATCTTTTTCCAAGAGAATACCCTGCATATTTCATGCCACTCTGCCATACCAGCTGAGGAATCAGCCAGACATGTCCTGTTCTGATCAGATATCTCAGACTCTTCTTTACCAGACGGATTCCCTCTCCTTCGGAAGGCACTCCTTCAAAGATTTCCGGATGCTCTGCCTGTGACACGCCCAGATCAAAATTACGGTGAAACTGCTGTCTTCCTGAATAGTTATGAGAATGATATACCCTCGCATCCGATGCATAAGCGACATTATAGCCATTCTGCACTATCGTACCTGCATAGATCATGTCTTCATTAAAAATCGCACGACTGACAAATCCACCTATTCTTTCATATATTTCTCTGTCATAAGCAGCGCACACATTAGAACAGAAATATGTCTTAATCCCATATTTATCCACATCTTTCAGACTCTTTACAGAAGACTGATCCGGGTAATTAAACGAACGGGTATATCGTTCCAAAAAGCGGCAGTCAGCCTTTGGCAGCTGCCTTGCATAGGCAGCCCCTGTCTGAGGATCGCTGCTGACTGCATGAACAAGATTTCCAACCAGTTTTCTGTCAGCCGGAAGTGCATCCTGTGTCATAAAGATCATAATATCTGCATCAGACAGTTTCGCTGCCCTTCTTCTGGTTCCACCATGGTCGAAATCTTTCTGGTCCAGATGATAAACCTCAAGGATCGGACAGCATTCCCACTCCCTGTTCCAGTATTGTTCTCCTGTATTCATTACCAGAATCCTGTCCGGGCGGTACTCCTGCTCCTCTATCCTGCGGATCAGTTCTCCGAATTCCCTGCCTGGACGGTAAGTCGGAATGATCACATCTACTGTCCATTTCCTGTTATCTGCGTTATCCATCTTTTTCTCCTTATCTGAAAAGGACCATCCTTTCCGATGGATGGTCCTCTTTAGCAATATTATTTAGTTTCCCGGTGCTATTCTTCCTCTGTCGCTGCACTGTCATCAAATCCGCCGTCTTCTCCGGAAGTATCGCCACCGCCGTAATCGCCGCCGCTGTTATCATCACCGCCACTGTTATCATCGCCGCTATAATCACCACCGCCGCTGTTATCATCACCGCTATAATCACCACCGCCGCTGTTGTCATCGCCGCCGCTATAATCACCACCGCCGTTATAATCATCGCCGTCACTATAATCATCATCGCCGCCATAATCATCGCCGCCGCTATTATCATCGCTGCCATCATAATCATCACCGGTATCGTCATAACCATTATCCCCGGACCATACAAAAGTATCGTTTGTGGTTGTAGTATCCGTATTCTGTGATGTAGCAGTTGAAGCATCATCCAGCTTGCTCTCTCCGCCAACGATCTCAAGAATCTTATTGCTGCGGGCGATTACTTCTGATGATGGCGTATAATCCTGATCATCATACAGGAACTTATGAAGTTCAACTACGTTGTTCTCCAGATCCGTAGGTACAATAATACTTCCCTTGATATTGGAGAATTTATATTTCTGCGGGAAACCTGTACTGTCAGTAAATTTGTATCCTACCAGAGTAGGAATCAGTCCCAGAATATCCTGTTTGGAAAGAGAGGTTGATACCATTGGGAAAACATCATCCATGATTTTAAAGATAGAAGAAAGTCCAGCTATCTTTGCTTTATCAAAAAGCATTCCAAGTACTCGTCTCTGACGTTCCGTACGTCCCATATCGAGACTTGCTGTATAACGGATACGGCAATAGGAAGTTACCTGCACACCATTGAGGTGATAAGTTCCGACTGTTGCTTCCTGATCTTCCGGTTTTGGTTCCGGTTTTTCGATCGGTGTGTAACTCTTTCCTGTCAGTTTGGAAATCTCTACACAATAGTTATTCATATGCTCGATCTCAGCATAAGACAACGGAATATCCAGACCGCCCAGGTCATCAACAACTTCTACTAATGCTGAGAAATCTGCTGTTGCATAATCGGAAATATCCAGATCCAGGTTAGTGTTCAGCATGGAAATTGCCTGCTCCGGTCCACCGTACGCATAAGCCGCATTTGCTTTTGTATAAGTATCATCTCCGATATTCAGAAGTGTATCTCTGTATACAGATACCATTCGTACTTCTTTCGTATCGTTGTTTACGCTCACAATAATCATTGTATCACTGTTCTGCGCAGAATACTGAGAGCCATCGCCTCTGGTATCAATACCAAACAGTACATATGTCTTATAGCCTGTCATCTTTGGTGCTTCCTGGTTTACAATCACTTTCTCCTGATCCAGTTCCGGCTGTTCAATCTTGTCCAGTCTGGCAGAAATCTGTCCATATACATACAGTCCGCCAATGAACAATAACAGTACAATAATCTCAAGCACAAACAGTACTTTTCTCTTTTTTCCTGGTTTAGCCATACTCTTTCCCCTTATCTTAATATGCATTCTTGTTTATAAATCCCTTAAAAAATGTAAGGAATATGATCTTAATGTCCAGTCCGATACTCCAGTTCTCAATATAATAAAGATCACACTCTATCCTTTTTCTTATAGAAGTATCTCCGCGATAGCCATTTACCTGAGCCCATCCTGTAAGTCCCGGGCGTACCTGGTGTTTCACCATATATCTCGGAATTTCTTCCCTGAACTTCTCTACAAAAAACGGTCGTTCCGGTCGTGGACCCACAAGGCTCATATTGCCCTTCAGTATATTGAAAAGCTGCGGCAATTCATCAATACTGGTGTGACGCATAAACTTTCCTATCGGTGTTACTCTTGGGTCATTTTTCACTGTCCATGCTTTCTTCTCTTCCGCCTCCGGCTGCACTTCCATAGAACGGAATTTGTACATCCAGAACGTCCGATTGTGAAGTCCCACTCTCTCCTGTTTATAGATCAGAGGTCCAGGTGAAGTCAGTTTAATAATCAGACACATCAGAAGCATCAATGGAGAAGTCACTATAATGCCTACGATCGATCCTGCAATATCCATAGCCCGCTTGACCAGTGCATTAAATGTATTATTCAACGGCACATAACGGATATTGATAACCGGAAGTCCCAGGATATCCTCTGTATAAGGCTTCGTCGGAATGATCTTATTATAGTCCGGAATAAATTTCGTGTGTACTCCCGACTTTTCGCACAGTGCCACAATTTCTTCCAGTCGATAGTATTCGCTCAGTCCCAGAGTTATGGCAATCTCATCCAGTCGGTTCTCCGGAAGTATGATATTAAGATTCGCAATTCTTCCAAGAACTTTAATTCCTTTATACTCTGTTCCGGCTGCAACATTGTCGTCCAGTATTCCACGTATCACATAGCCCCACTGAGGATTAGCAAGAACACGGTCAATATATTCCTCTGCTGCACGGCTGTACCCTACACAGATCATCTGCTTCTGATTAAGCCCCTTCTCACGCATATCTCTGAGAAGAGTGAAGATCAGCATTCGAACACACCACTGAAGTATGATATTGATCACATAGAACATAATATAGGTAGAACGGGAATAGTCACCCTCATCTATCATATAAAATGTGAACATGAGAATAAGGAGCCCGAGCGAATTGGCTTTTATTATATTAGCCAGTACAAGTCGGCGCCCCTGCATCCGCATAGGAGTGTATAGAGTAAATGCCTGATACAAAAGCAGATAAACAGGTATGATAAGAATCAACATCATCATATACTGCTGGAAACTTCTGGTTCTGACTGCAGTTGCGGCCATCGGACCTACAAAACGGATCAGCCAGGCAAGAAAATATGACAGTACCAGCACAATTGTATCAATAAGCATATGGAGACGACTGAAATTCTTTTCATTGTCTTTTAACAATCTTTTGTCACCTCATTTTTTCATTGCCTTTCGGCAGGGTCAAAAGGATTTTTGACCTTAGTATCCTTATATTATAATAGTTGATTTACAAAAGCAATAAAATCTTCTTCTGAAATTTATAAAATTTCTATGAATTTCTTTGTTACAATTTTACATTTTTCTGCTTTTTTCAATTATCATCCGCGAAAACGACGGAAGATATTCACCCAAAGTTCAAGCTGAATTTTTATATAATTCGGCAGATTCCGAAATCTGAAAGACACTTTTCGATTCTTTGCGCTGATCTGGAATCCGTTTTTAATACCCGCAATATATTCTCTGCCAAATCCCTTTAATGTAAAGAACAAAATCTTGATTCCGAATCCAGCCACAAGGAACGGCAGATTTATAATAATCTGCAGAAGAGGCATATTCTTATATATCAGATAAATATTGTTTCTGGAAGAATAGCGGATTTTAAACTGGTTATATCTGGAACCGCTTGTGCCGCTTCCTACATGATATACCATAGCATCCGGTGCATACCAGTTCTCATATCCGTGAATCCTCGCCCTGTATCCTACATCCATATCTTCCAGATAAGCAAAATGTTCCTCATCAAATAACCCGATTTTGTCAAAAATCTTCTTTCTATATATAGCAGCACCTGCGCAGGAGGAAAAAATCTTCTCCTCTTTCTCGTAGGTATGGATATCTTTTCCTTTACCCCGCGCATATGCCCAGCCAAGTGCACAGTAATAATTTCCTGCATCATCCAGTCTGTCTCTGTCATGAAACTGGATCATTCTGGCTGCACAGGAAAACGCTTTCGGATGTCTTTTTATAGCTGAAGTCATCTCTTCGATAAAGTTCTCTGTCACTTCAATATCATTATTTAAAAGAAGCACATATGGGGCTCTGGATGCTTTAATCCCCTCATTGACAGCTTTACAGAATCCATAATTCTCGGGCAGTTCGATCAGATGCACCCAAGGATATCTGGCAGCTACAAAAGCACAGCTTCCATCACTGGACCCATTATCTACCAGGATCACCTCAAAATTATTTACAGTCTGGCATTCCATTCCTGCCAGCACACCATCCAGATAGGCCATACCGTTAAAGTTCGGAATAATCACTGATACTTCCTGCATGATTTCCTCCCTGATTTCCTCCCTGATTTTACTGATTTCTCTTTATTCTGTCCTTTCTTTGCTTCCGCAGTCTCCATTCCCGGAATCGGCTTCAGAGAATAGTTCCATTTGGTAAGAGACAGGTTTTTATTATAGTAAGGATCTCCGTTCTTAAGAATATCCAGCCAATGACAGCGCATATATTCAATTTCCGTCTGGAAACGGCGGATTTTCTCCTTACTGTCCTCTGCACCTCTGGTCTTGGACTCCATATGATAAAGTCTGGCATATGGGTCATATACGATCAGATGATCATTCTTTCTTACCTTCAGACACAGATCCACATCATTAAATGCCACTGCAAGATCTTCAGTAAATCCTCCAGCTTCCTCAAATACGTTCTTCTTCATCATCAGGCATGCAGCTGTGACTGCACTCATGTCCTGAAGCAGAGATGCTTTGTGAAGATATCCGGTACGGTCTGCAGGCATGTCCACAAACATATGGCCTGCAATTCCGCCCATTCCGATCACGCAGCCTGCATGCTGGATCGTATTGTCCGGATAAATAAGTTTTGCTCCCACACCCCCGACTTCCGGACGCTGGCATACTCCCAGCATCTCCTCCATCCAGTCCGGGTTAATAGCTTTCACATCATTGTTCAGGAAAAGCAGATATTCTCCTTTCGCATGGGCAACACCAAAATTATTGATGGCAGAATAATTAAATTCCTTTCCCCAGCGCAGGAGATGGATCCGTGGGTCTTTTGAAAGTTCTTTATAGTATTTGAAAATCTCATCAGTAGTACTGTTATTCTCAATGATGATAATCTCGAAATTCTGATAAGAAGTATTCTTCTCCAGCATTTCCAGGCAGGTCTGGAGAGTCTCTTTCTCATCTTTATTCGGAATGATTACGGAAACAAGCGGATTTCCCTGCACTGGATATTTCACGCGGTAGAATCCCAGATCCCGGGTATGACTTACAATACCTTTGGTCCCTGTTCTTTCAAGGTTTGCCTCTATCGCTCTTTTTCCTGCTTCGAATGCATACATCTTGCTTGCAGGATTATCTGCAGTAGATGCCTTGTGAGTTCTCCAGTGATAAAGGATCTCCGGAACATGCAGAACTTCTCTGGCATTCTCTGTGCATCGGAAAATAAAATCATAATCCTGTGCTCCGTCAAACTCCTTTCTGAAACCGCCTGCTTTCTCCACAATGCTCCTGCGCACCACAAAAAAATGGCAGATATAGTTGTTAGAACGCAGCAGATCCAGATTAAAATCCGGTTTCAGATGAGGCTGGAAATGTTCATCCAATTCCGTGGTTACTTTGTCCTCGTCTGTATAGAGTGCATCTGCCTCCGGGTGATCCTGTAATGCCTTCACAATCTCATATAGCGCATTCGGCGCCAGCAGATCGTCATGATCAAGGAGCCCCATAAATTCTCCCTTTGCCATGGCAAATGCCTGGTTTGTATTCTCAGCGATTCCCAGATTCTCTTTAAGATTACAGAATCTTACTCTGGAATCTCTTGCTGAATAGTCTGCCAGGACTTTCTGCATTTCCTCATTGTCAGGACTTGCATTTGCAATACACAGTTCCCATTCCGAGTAGGTCTGGCTGATCAGCGATTCGATCATCTGCTTCAGAAATTCCACTGGAGTCTGATAGGCAGGTACTGCAATACTGATCAGTGGTTTATAGTCAAATTTGTGTTTCCTTTGTGTTTCCAGTGTTTCCTCATCCGGAATGTACGCCTCATACCATGGACCATACGGTACTTCTTCCGGTTCAAAACGTTCATGCAGTCTGATCCAGAATTCTTTAGGACCATAGTGCTTCAGATAGCGAAACCCTTTCTGGATCGTGTAAGGAGAAAGTTTTTTCAGCATTCTTGTCCACTGAATTTTTCCTCCTACTGATTGTTTTCTGCTCATATGATAACCTCGATCTTTATTATGATTTTTTATTTTAACATTGTATGATATTTTTTGCAAGAAAGGTGCTTAATGTGTTATACTGTTACTGTTCACACGCCACTGTCCCGCGAGGTGTTTTGACATGAATATGCCAAAATCCCGAGACATACAGCGCGAATTTATGCCATTAGCATAAATTAAGTTTGCGAAGCAAACGATACTCCTTGGGCTTTGCGCAAGGAGGTTCATCTTTTCTGCATCGCGAAGCATGTTACTGGGCACGAAGTGAACAGTAACGTTATACTGCTTTTATCTGATGATTTGATTTAACAAACAGGAGTATTATTATACCATGAAGAAAAAAAGAATTACCGCAGCCCTGCTGGCTCTGGGACTCAGTACAATTACCGTGTTGTCCCAGCTGCCGGTTTTTGCTGCTGAAGAAACAGCCGCTGAAGCACAGGTACAGACAACCGCTGATCCCTCTGTAGTCATCACAAACGGAATTGACGGATGGCCACAGGCTTCTGATATCTCGTCCACTGCAGCAATCGTGATGGAAACTTCCACCAACACTGTACTCTATTCCAAGAATGCAGATCAGGCTCTCTATCCTGCCAGTGCGGTTAAAGTTATGACCTGCCTGCTCGCGCTTGAGAACAGCAGCCTGGATGATCAGGTAACCATGACTGCAACAGGTGTGTCCGGTGTTACTGACGGAGGCGCCAACATTTCCTCACAGCTGGACGAAGTTTTCACAATGGAACAATGTTTATATGCCATTATGGTTGCTTCTGCCAACGATATCGCACTCCAGGTAGCTGAGCATATCGGCGGTTCTGTAGATGCTTTTGTACAGACAATGAACACCCGTGCCCAGGAACTTGGGTGTACAAATACTGTTTTCACCAATCCTACCGGACTTCCTGATGAGAACCAGCATACTACTGCTCATGATATGGCACTGATCATGGAAACAGCTATGGAAAACGAAACTTTTCGTACCATTGCGGCTACTACATCTTATACACTTCCGGCAACCAATGTTTCCGGCGGTGAACGTGTACTTACAAACAGCTTTACTATGATCAACAACACCAGCGACGGATATTATGAACCATGTATCGGCGGAAAAGAAGGTTATACCGAAGCATCCGGAAGTACTCTGGTATGCGAAGCAGCAAAGAATAATATGAAACTTGTATGTGTCGTATTAAATGGTGCGTCCGGTGTCACTGATGATGAGGCAATCGCACTCCTTAATTATGGATTTGATAATTTTTCTCCGCTGACCATCGCTGACAGTGATTTCAACCGTCTCTCCGGCGGTACAGTCATTACTCCAAACGGAGCCACTGAAGATAATCTGACTACAGAAGATACTTCCTCTGACGGTCAGATCATGCGTCAGTATTACTTTGGCGGAACTCCTGTGGGAACTGCAGTCCTTGAAGATATAGAACAGGAAACAAATGATGCGGCTGTCACAGGTCAAAAGAACATGGATGCGGCTAAACAATATTCTGCTTCCCATACTGTGACTCCATACTATATTATCGGAGCAATCGGAGCTGCTTTCCTGCTGTTCTTCCTGTTTCTGATGATCAAAGCGATCAAATCATGATCGTGTTCTGAGTGTTTTATTATGATGTCACAGGAACATTACGGAGTAATTTCCCTGTGACATAAAAAACTGGAATTACCTGCATATATATGATATGCGGCAATTCCAGTTTTTTTGATTCTATATTATTTTTTCTCTATCATCCTACGCATAAAATGGCACCACAAGGAATGCCCAGCATGCAAAGGGTGAGATCACCAGTAACGCGATAGCTACTCTGTAGACCCAGCTTCGTACTTTTCCATTCTTTATAACCTTTTTCAGGATATTATTCCATCCCAGTGTAACGAAATACATCAGCGGATACAGCGCAGGCATCAGATATCTTCCCTGTGCCTGATTATCACTGTAATAAACATAATACATATATAAAATCACAGGTATAATAATAAGCAACACCATCATCAGATGAAATATACCCTTATCACTCCACTTTTTTGATGTAACTTTTGTTCTGACTTTCAATATATCATCTGCTAAAGTCTTCTTCTGTATTATATACATGCTCTTCCTGAGATTGAAAGTTTCTTTTACATAGAGTACGCTTAAAATCCCTGCCACAAAAAAAACAATATACATCTTACTGACTGTATAAGGCATATATATCTCCATCAGCCCGAAAGTACCGATAAAGCTTACACACACTGTCAGTATCCAGTTATGATACCAGCCCGGATCCTGATAAAAGATAATATCTTTCCATGTCCATCCCCACTTTTCCGGTGTAGGATAGAGCGATGGCCTGTAATCTTTTTGTGCATATTTTTCAGCGCATTCCGCACAGGATTTTCTTCCGAGGAAATCTCCATTATACAGAACTGCATTCCGGATAAACCACCATCCGCAAAGTGCCACTGTTACTCCGGCAATTGCAGCACCTCTGCTTAAAAGGAAACGGACCCTCTTTGAAAAAGGCTCCTCTCTGCACAACAATATAGTAAGGCAAAAGAAGAAAAAACTGCACAAGATCCAGCCGTATGCATTGAAGTACGATAATGCACATACTGCCATTCCCACTGCAAGCATCATGCAATTTTTCCATGTCCATTTTTCCCTCAGATAGGATGCCCAGGCATACAGGATGATCGCTGCTGCCAGAAGCGCCAGTGAATCAGTATTTACATAAGTTCCCAAAAAAATCGCCTGCGGCATAAAACCTGCAAGTGCTACAAACAGCCACCTTACTTCTCCGGAATATTTCTCCTTCGGAAATAATTTACCGGAAGCCTTTATTACGAAATATACAGCCCCTGTAACAAACAGTACATCTGCCATACGTGCAGCTTTGATCATGTCTGCTCCCCTTACTCCAAAAAATCTGGAGATTTTCATAAACAGAGCAGAGACCATATAAGACAGTACCGGATAATACGCATAGGAAATACCCCATACTTCATTTCTCACAGCCGGGTCATCTCCTTTTGGAAGAGCTCCGTGATGCCATAAAATATAATCCGCAACAAGATATCTCATAGGCTCATCCGGTCCTGCATTAAACGGCTGGGTCATTGTCCATGCAGTCATAAGGATAAATGCAAGAAGCACAAATGCAATGGTCATACTTTTTTCATTAATCTCTATTTTTTTTTTCTTTAACATATTTTCTTTCACAATCATGATTATTTCAGATTCTCTTTAATGAAAAATCCTGACTTTCCAAAGTGAGGTTTGGATTGTAATAAGGATCTCCATTCTTCAGAATCTCCGGCCATTTTTTCTCGAATGTGGCAATCTCTCTGTTGAACCGTGCCACCTTCTCCGGTGTATCTTCAAGACCTCTGGACTTAGATTCATAATGATACAGTTCCGCATATGGATTATACACGATCAGATATCCTGCCTGTCTCAGTTTCATGCAGAAGTCAATATCATTAAATGCAACTGCCAGATCTTCGGAAAGTCCATTAACTGCGTCAAAAGCAGATTTCTTTACCATCATGCAGGCTGCTGTAACTGCACTGTAATCCTGTGCACAGATGATTCTGTGGCAGTATCCGGTAGTACCTCTCTTCTGCATAACGAAACAATGGCCTGCGATCCCGCCGAAGCCGATCACAACACCTGCATGCTGAATAGTGTCATCCTCATAATAGAGTCTGGCTCCTACTGCCCCCACGTCACTGCGCATGCAATATCCTAACAGTTCCTCCAGGCAGTCCGGATTAATAATCTCTGTATCATTATTCAAAAGCAGCAGATACTCGCCCCTGGCAAAAGTCGCGCCATAATTATTGATAGCTGAATAATTAAAAACGCCATCCCAGTATACCATGTGTACTTTCGGATTCTCCGCTTCCAGTTTCTTGTAATATTCAAAAGTCGCAGGATCTGTACTGTTATTCTCTACGATAATATATTCATAATTTCTGTAAGTAGAATTCTGCTCAATAGAATCCATACATCTCTTAAGATCGTCAATATGATCTTTATTTGGAATGATGATAGAAATCAGTGGGTCATGGTCTCTGATAAACTTCGTTCTGTACAAACCAAGATATTCTCCCTTAGAAACCTCTGCGTTAACCCCGATCCTGTTGTAATGTTCCTGTACTGCACGTCTTCCGGCTTCAAAAGCATAAAGTTTACTCTCCGGATTCTCTGCCGTGGAGTCTTCATGACAGCGCCAGTGATACAGAATCTTTGGAATATGATAAATCTCTTCGTCCTTTACTGTTTCTACGCAGCGGAACACAAAGTCATAATCCTGTGCACCGTCAAATTCACTTCTCAGTCCGCCTGTCTTCTCGATAACTTTTCGTGATACCACAAACAAATGGCAGATATAGTTTACTGTGCAGAGCAAATCCGGATTATAATCCGGTTTAAAATGTGGCTGGAAGAATTTATGTCCGTCCATTGACATCTTATCTTCATCTGTGTAGATCACCAGTGTCTGCGGTCTGTCATTCAACGCCTTCACACACTCAAACAATGCATTCGGAGTCAGCTCATCATCATGATCCGCAAAAGCAATGAAATCACCGGCAGCAATTTCAATGGCGCTGTTAGTGTTCTGCGAAATCTGGAGTGCCTCATTATGAGAAACATATTTGATTCTCTTGTCCTTTGCTGACAATTCTTTTAACAGATCTGTCAGAGGTGACTGTGCACCGCTTCCATCAGAAAAACACAGTTCCCAGTTTGAATAAGTCTGATCCTGAAGAGATTCTACCAGTCTTCGCAGGTATTTCTCTGGTGTTTTATATAACGGCACTACAAAGGAAATTTTCGGACTGTATTTAAATGTGGTTTTCTTCTGCCTTTCCAGTTCTCCCTTATCAGGCAAATGATGCCTGATCCATTTCTGGTAATCCGGCGGACCCTGACGGACATTTTTAACTTTCTCAACCACTTTCTCTGCCAAAGCTGTCACGCCTTGAGATTTCCAGTATCGAATGCCTTTTTCTACATATTTATCTACTTTCTTTATCAGAATATCTGCTTTTCTCAGAGGAACAACGTGTACAGTCTTCTTCTCTCCAGCATAGAAAACTACATACAGACACTTACCGGATACATTGGTGATTTCGGAAAAGAACCCTGTCTTTCCCGGATCTGCTGCTTCTTCAAACATCTGTGTTACATCCACTCTGTCTGTTCGCTGAATTTCAGCTGCAACCGGCTGTTTATTGGCATTAAAAACACGAATAGTTACAGGTTTAGACGCAATGGCCCATCCTCTGATACGCACAGCTCCCTGTTCCACTTTTTCTTCTTCGAAATAAACCTGAGGCTTATCTCTCTTTTTATCCAGTTCACGGGCAGTAATTGAAAACCAGGTCTGCTTTTTATCCGCAAACTTTTCATAAATCACCAGCTTGTGATAACTGCTCAGATCCTCCGGGACCTGAATCGTTGCTGTGACCTGTACTCCCTCCATACTCTCCGGATCCTTAAAACGTTCCAGCGCACTTACATTTTCAGATTCTTTCACAGATACTTTCAGCTTTTTATTATCCAGATAAGCCTCCATAGTCGCTTCTTTCGGCCAGTGACCCTGAATAATATACTGAGTTTTGTCTGATAAATGAAATCTCTCTTTTACTACTTCAAATATTTCCTTAGGCATGTTAATCTCCGTTTCTCTCCAGTTTTCTCAGAGAGCAGTCTGTGTTATTTAATGTCAGATTCGGACTGTAATAAGGATCTCCCTTTAACAGTTCTCTTTCCCATTTTCTGCGGAAGCAATTTACTTCTCTGGAGAAGCGCAGCTGTTTCTCCGGCGTATCTTCCATTCCTCTGGATTTGGATTCATAGTGATATAGCTCTGCATATGGGGTAAATATAATCTTCTCACCCTTACTTCTTACTTTCATACAGAGATCAATATCATTAAATGCAACTTTCAATTCCTCGTCAAATCCATCAACAGATTTAAAAACCGCAGTTTTTACCATCATACATGCTGCTGTAACTGCACTCATTTCCTGTACACAGCGCAGTCGCCCCATATATCCTTCTGCATCCCGCGGAAGTTTACATAAAACATGTGCAGCAACACCGCCAAGTCCTACCACCACACCGGCATGCTGAATGGTATCATCCGGATAATATAATTTGGCTCCTACCATTCCCACACCCTTCTGCTGACAGAGTTGAAGCATCTCTTCAAGCCAGGAATCTGTGATGATCTCTACATCATTATTAAGAAACAACAGGTATTCTCCCTGTGCCTCTCTTACAGCAAAGTTATTAATAGCAGAATAATTGAATTCTTTCTTCCATGTGAGTATCCGGATATTTGGATATTTGCTTTTCAATGTTTCATAGTATACAAAAGTTTCTTTCTCTACACTGTTGTTCTCTACGATTATGATCTCATAATTCTTCCAGGTTGTCTTCTCTTCTATGGAAGTAATACAGAGATCCAGGTCATTGATATGATCTTTATTCGGAATGATAATGGAAATCAGCGGCTGGCCCTGAATAGCCAGATGACTTCTGTACCATCCCATTTTATCTGCCAGTTCTACAGAAGCAGAAATCTGCACTCTGTGATAGTGATCCTCAAGTGCCGTTCTTCCTGCCTCCCAGGCTTTCTGCTGCTGTTCCGGCGCAGCTGCCCCTTCATCCTTCATGCTATGGCAGAGAATCCTTGGGATATGCACGATCTGTTGTGCCTGTTCGCTGCATTTTAAGAGCATATCAAAATTCTGAGCTCCATCATACTCCGGACTGAACCACCCGGTCTGTTCCAGAACTTCCTTACGGACTGCCCAGAACTCACCAATATAATTATTCTCTCTTAATCTGAACAAATTAAAATCCGGCTTAAATTTCGGATTATAATGCTGCTTTTCATCTGCACTAATCTGATCTTCATCTGTATAGATCATGTCTGCTTTTTTCTCAGTAACTGCCTTCACAACCCAGAAAAGAGCATCAGGTGCAGGCACTGTCTCCTGGGCCGCAAACAAAATATAATTTCCCATTGCCAGCTTCAGTGCTGCATTCAAATTCGCGGAATCACCTTTATTTTCTGTAACCTTTTTATAAGAAATGCGAATTTCCTTTTTGTATTTCCTACGTAAAAACTCTCCTGTTTCTTCTCCGTCATTAGCATCCAACAGGCACAACTGCCAGTTGCCGTACGTCTGGTCTGCATATGCATCTATCACGTTCTTTAATCGTTTTTCATCTGTACCAGATAAAATGATCACAATACTGATCAACGGTGAATAAGAAAAAACAGCATTCTTCTGTCTTTTCAGTTCTTTTCGGAATGCTTCGTGGTCTTTAAGCCAGTCTTCATAATCCTGATCCCCGTCCTTAAGCTGAGAGTTTCTCACATAGCGAACAAATCTGCCAATTCCATTCTCTTTTATATACGCATAATTTTTCAGTCTGTTCTCCGGTGCCAGAATCTTCATCTGCCGATAAAAACCGGTATTTTCTCTCTTTAATTTTTTTACGTTTACGGTATATGTTTTCTGTACATCCTGCCCGCGAAAGCAGATACAGATATTCTGATTGTGTATGTTCTCCAGATTTACTGTGATGCCGAAGCCAAGATTTCTCTTCTCTTCTTCGGAAATCCCTTTCACCTCTTCTACATCAGGACGTCTGTGCCTGGTTATCGTACATTCCAGGATTTTTCCGTCTGTACTCTGTACAAATACATCATCTGAATCCGTCTGATTTACCACCCAGCCCTTAATGGTCAGAATATTTCCCTGCGTAATCTGCTCTTCATCAATATGATATTCTATAAGTTTGTCTGTACAGAAAGCTTTTACCTGCTCTGCTGTGGCCTCCCAGATGATTTCTTTTTCATTTCCTGAATGCAGTACAAGCTGTAAATTCTTATTTTCCTGTGCAAGCTGTAGAATCTCCGGTATTTTTATTGTAAAACCTGCGTTTTTTACTTCTTTTAAATCTTTTGTTTCTTTTAAATTCTCAGCTACATCCGCTCTTTCATAGCGTGATGGTTCAGGAAAGGAGAGTTCCTTTCCTGAACCACAAAGAGAAAAATCATATGTTATCTGGTCCTTAGTTACCGCCCATCCGGTAATTGTCAGAGTATGATTTTCTTTTTCACTGTATATCTTTTTGTCCACACTCCAAAGTATATTTCCCATAATTAATCCTTTTATATCATTATTTACGAAGTGAACGGTCCTTTTTTACAGCACGGTACATTTTCCATGCCCTGCTGTTCTCTACCTGATCTAACAGAGCTTTTTTCTGCGCAAGTTCCTGATTCATCTGGTCCATAGCCTTTCTCTGCTCTGTATAATCCTTCCAAAACTTTCTTTCCGCTGTTTTCTTGTCCAGAATCTCCATTTCTATCTCTATAGTCTTCTGATTTTCCGGAACACTGTCTATAATAATCTGCGGATCATCTCCACCAAAGTAAAATTCTCCTCTGGCAATTTCATATCCCTCTGTCAAAAATTCCACAGAGTTTCCATCTCCCCAGTTCAGTTTACATATTTTCAGTCCTTTGCTCAGTTCTCCCGGATCCAGTCGAAGTTTTACCGTATTTGCCGGAAGATTAAATTTCACATGTACCTGTTTGTTTCTAAACAGATACCTCACTGAATCTGACTCATTAAAATCATTACCATTATCCCAGAAAATCTGAAGTCCCTCAGATAATTCCTGTTTCTTTTCTATGAAATATTCTTCTATATCTACTCTTCCAGGAGAAATTTTCTCATACATATTCCTCATTGCTATATGATTTCCCAATATATATTCCTGGAAATTTCGTTCCATTTCCTCGTAAACAGCCATATCTTCCGGCAGAATTCCTGCTTTCTCGTAGAAATTCTTGTTCTTAAGACCTCTGCGTTTATCATTCAGTTCGAGATAATAAAAAATCATACGGTAAACCAGAAACTGAGACGGCACAGGGAATGTAAATGTCCATTCATAATCAATAACAGATGCTTTGTCACCGGACAGGATAATATTGGCAGGAACAAAGTCAATATTTGATACATCTGTACTCATCAGATCAGAACGAAGTTTCACATCACCAAATACGCGAACAAATTCCGCTGTTTTTTCAAATGGTTTCTTCTCATGGATATTCTTCAATTTCTGAATATAAGTAAAAAATAACGTCTCAAGTTCCTCTGTTCTACCTTTCTCCAGAAGCTGATCCAGCTTATCTTCCAGAGTAATTCCTGTCAGATATTCCAGTTCTGCGCAGTCACCCCTGAGTGTACAATGATTTACCTCAATTGATTCTTCTTTATACATCCTGGTCAGATCTTCACAGATTGTTTCCAGCTTCTGTACATGTTCTACAGCCTTCTCCTGCGCAGGCATTTTCTTTACTGTAAGCGCTCCGTCAGCTGTCTGACTGATCTCAGTATAAATAGAAAGCTTCTGATCTCTCTCATTGGAAAATTTCACATAAACCGGCTCCATCTGCGGTTGTTCTTTTCCAATCACAAGAAGGAAGGAATTGGAAAACTGTGGATACAGATCATTACTCAGAAGCGTGTTATATACCTGTGACTCCTGAAACAGTCCCAGACGCAGTCTGTCAAAATTGTAATCCTTCATATTCAGTTCGCCGCTGGCAGGGAGATGTCTGTCTGAATGAATACTCATCGGAAATTTATAATCCGGATATGGATAGTACCAGTCAGCTTTTAAGTTTCCTGCATTCTGCAGGATTGCATTAAATTCTTTCTTGGAGAAAGTTTTTACGCCCTTTGTATTGGGATATCCCTGAATTCCCTCAAACAGCGTGCCAAAATGATCTTCTGTGCATCCTGCCCAGTATTTCAGTCCAAGTTTATTCTCAATAGCCAGTATGATCTTTCCGTCTGGTTTCAGATGTCTGGAAATAATTTTCAGAAAATCCACATACGGGTCCTCGCTCTGAATATAAGACTCACCATACTCAAATACGCCGATCAGAGTGATATAATCATATTTCTCTGTAAGGTTTTTCTCAATCTCCTGGAAATTTCCCACAAGAATCTTAAGGTTATCCTGATCTCTGTGTCTATACGCATTGATCTTACTTCTCTTCATGGAAAGTTCAATGCAGGTAACCTCTTTTGCTTTCTCGCAGAGTGCCCCTGTAACAGCTCCGCATCCGGAACCGATTTCCAGAACCTTCTCATCTCCTGTAAAAGGAAGCCAGCTTAAGATATTCTCCCGGATATGAGAAAAATGATAAAGAATCGGCCAGCTTTCCCGTTCACTGATAACTCTGTTAAATTCTTCCGGTGCAAAGTCTCTGGAAATTGCAAGCATTTCGTCTTCTATCGCACCATCACTGTATAAATCCTTTCCCGGATAGCACGTGGTATCCAGAATTACTTTTCCGATTTTTTCTTCCATATATATTCCTCGCGCTGTTTATTATTTTCGCACTGATATCTGCAATCTATTCTCCGCACTGAACTTCTACTTTGGAATCCATATCATAGAATCCAACTGTATTCTTGCTGGAAATAACCGTTACATTACATGCATCGTAAAGTCTGTGAAATACTGTGAAATCTCCATTCTTATATCCGGTGCACCCGAATGACAGAAGATACTCTCCTCCCTGAAGGTTCATATTCTGTGTAAAAGTAACAGTGCATACATCACCTTTTCCGGAACGTTCTACTTTTGCATTTTCATACATGGTATTTGTACCTGTAATCTCTGTACCCTGAATGTTCTTGAAAGTGTATGCCATGATCGGCTCCTGAATATCCTCATTGAAGCGAACCTTCATACGGATCTTAAACTCGCTTCCCTTTTCAATCGTATTAGAACACATTCCTTTGTCATCGATCACCCGGAAATCTGTGATTTCGGCCATGCGGCTTCCGTATTCCAGCATATTCGGATTCACCTGAAAATCTCCCAGATTTTCACTGTCTGCTGCCTGTATCTGCTCTTCACTGTCAGACTCATTCTGTTTCACAGGACTCTGCCCTACCAGGAGCTGCTTGTACAGATCAACCATCTGTTTCGGTGAACCCTCATCCAGTTTCACCCCTTTATTCAGTAAAACAACTCTGTCACAGTATTTGGAAACACTGCTCAGATCGTGACTTACAAAAAGAATGGTCTTACCCTGTTTCTTAAATTCTTCAAACTTATGGTAGCATTTCGCCTGAAAAAATACGTCACCTACTGATAAAGCCTCGTCTACAACCAAAATCTCAGGATCAATGTTAATCGCCACAGCAAAAGCCAGACGCACGAACATACCACTGGAATACGTTTTTACCGGCTGATGGATAAAGTCTCCAATGTCTGCAAATTCCAGAATATCATTCAGTCTGGCATCAATCTCTTCTTTTGAAAAACCGATCATAGTTCCATTCAGATATACGTTCTCGAGACCTGAATATTCCATATTGAATCCGGCTCCCAGCTCAAGCAGCGCAGAAATTCTTCCGTCTACCTTAACTTCTCCTGCTGTAGGAGTCAGAACACCGGTGATGATCTTCAGAATTGTGGATTTACCGGAACCATTAGTTCCGATAATACCCACACACTCTCCCTCATAAATATCAAAGTTTACATCATGAAGTGCATAATGTTCTTTATAAAGTTTCTTTTTGGTAAGCCCAAGTGCTTCCTTGAGTCTGTCAGAGGGCTTATCATATAATTTATACATCTTGGTGAGGTCTTTCACCTGAATTACTTTCTTGTTCTCCACGTTATTGTTAATTCCTTTCTGCCATACCTGTATCTCTAAAGTCATTATTCACAGGTAATTCCCTGCAAGGAGTTTTTTTAAAGCACATCTGCAAAATGTATGCGCAGGCGTTTAAATACCCATCCGCCAAATAAGAAACACAGTATTGTAAATATCCAGAAATAAATAGTCCATCCTGCATGTTCCCAGAACCAGGATTTCATCAGAAATGTATCTCTGTATCCGGAAACAACATAATATATCGGATTCAGTTTCAAAATCTTCATAATTACAGGATGTCCCTGCAAAGGTGAATTCTCAACGATCCACATGATCGGTGTGAGCCATACACCTACCTGAAGTGCGATATTGATGATCTGTGTCAGGTCTCTGAAAAAAATAACAATCGCACTGGTCGCATAGGATAATCCAAGTACCAGAATGAATACGCATCCACTGTAATAAATGAGCTGCAAATAATAAAGATCAGGAAATTTCCCGTAAGCAGCATACAGAACAATAGTAAACAGTACAAAAAATGCATGTACAAACATAGCAGAAATAATCTTGACTACCGGAAGAACACTGATATTAAAGACTACTTTTTTTACCAGATAGTTATATTCCAGCAGAGAGTTCGTTCCTCCGATCAATGCATCCTGGAAAAAGAACCATGGTACGATACCTGCTACCAGATACAGAACAAAGGGAACTCCCAGATCTCCGGTTCCTGAACGAAAACCTACAGAGAATACAAACCAATATACCAGAATCGTGATCACAGGCTGAATAAACGCCCATACGATTCCAAGATAAGAGCCTGCATATCTTGTTTTAAAGTCATTCTTCGCCAGCTTTGCCACAAGCCGTCTGTTTTTATAAATATCCTTGGGTAAAGAAAAAATTGTACTCAATCTCTTGTTCTCCTATTTGCGGTAATCCTTGAAGCTTCCCCATTTTGTATCTTTGTCAGAAAAGCTTAATTCCATTCCTTCCGGGATCGGCCATTCCACACCGATATCAGGATCATTCCAGATCAGGCCGCCCTCATCGTTTGGATGATAGAAGTCAGAGCATTTATAAACAAATTCTGCATGATCAGAAAGTACCAGAAATCCGTGTGCAAATCCCTTAGGAATAAAGAACTGTTTTTTGTTCTCTGCTGAAAGTACAACACCGAACCATTTTCCGTATGTTTCGGAACCTTCACGAAGATCTACTGCTACATCAAATACCTCTCCGTTTACTACACGGACCAGCTTATCCTGCGGATAATTAATCTGGAAATGCAATCCGCGGAGTACTCCTTTGTGAGAGCTGGACTGGTTGTCCTGTACAAACTCCACATCAATTCCGGCTTCCTTAAAATCATTATAGTTATAGGTTTCCATGAAATATCCTCTGGCATCTCCGAAAACTGTTGGTTCTACTACTTTTAATCCCTTGATTCCGCCACACTCTGTTACTTTGATTTTTCCCATTTTGTTTTCCTCTTTTCTGTTAATATTTATTCTGTATCCGTTCAGCCAACTATCGGCGCTACCTGTATCTTCGTTCTTTCTTCGCAAGTGCAATGCAAAGAATAATCAGAAGCAGGATCATGGCTGCTCCGATGATCAGCAGGATTTTTCTCAGTTGAATCTTTTCTGTTAAAGTCTGCCCTTTTTCAGCATCATTCTGAATGTCCTGAACTCCTTCTTCACCAGACATTTCTGTATCAGAACCGTTCTCCGAAACAGTGTCTGCCGCTGGTTCAGGGGTGGGCGTTGCTTCCGGAACTGTAACACTTCCCAGAAGATAATCGCCATAATAATAGCTGTCTACAGTCTCTCCGTTTTCCTGTCCCTCCTGAATTGTCAGATTATCCACAGTCACTCCGTTTGGCAGAAGGATTTCTCCACCATTTACCTGTGTCTTTGTAAAATTCTGATAACCGTAATTAAGCAATGCCGTAGAATCCGTACTTGCAATGGCAAGGTCTCCTGCCTTCATAGTAACTGCAATATAAGTAGTACCGTTTCTCTCTGCTGCTGTTACAAGCGTATTCCCCGCCTCACTGGTATATCCGGTTTTGCCGCCGATACATCCCTCATAGTAATAGCCGCTCTCCGGTGCCAGCATTGGATGATGAGTATGCAGCACTCTTGATTCACTGTTCATGTTCGTAGGTTTGATCGTATAATCTGTAGCACCGATTATCTTACGGAATTTCCTATTTTTCAGACCTTCACGCATAATCAGTGCCATATCATGTGCAGTGGAATAATGATTCGGATCCGGAAGTCCGCTGGCATTTGCAAAATGCGTGTTAGTACAGCCAATCTCTGCTGCACGCTGATTCATCATATCTATGAAATTCTGCTCTGTGCCTCCTACATGTTCCGCAATCTGAGCTGCCACTTCATTGGCAGAGCGAATGACAAGTGCATAGAGACATGATTTCATACTCATTATTTCTCCCACCTGCATTCCAATATTTCCGGAATCCCAGCTGATATCGCGGGTTCCAGTTTCAGTAAACACCACATCCTCCCTCAGGGGGCAATTCTCCACTGCAAGGAGCAATGTCATTATCTTGGTAATACTTGCAGGATAACGAATTTCATCTCCACCCTTACTGTACAGAACAGTTCCTGTGTCTGCATCCAGCAATACGCCTGTTTCAGATGTAATCTCAGGACCTGAGGGCCATCCCGGAATCTCATTAGTTGAAATAGATGCCGTGGCTGCTGTTTCAGTTGTCGAAGCAACATCCTGCGCAGTTCCTTCGGCCGCTGAACAAATCTGTAAAAATGTCAGTGCAACTGCTCCGGAAATCAGAGCAATTTTAAATAAATAGTTCCATTTTTTCATAATAATGTGTCCTCTTAATTCGTCTGTCCATTTCAGTCTCAAAATCCGTCAAACGAAGCAATCGTATCTGTGATGTATTTCACATCTTCCATATCAAGATTATAAAACAACGGCAGTCTTAACAGGCGTTCACTTTCCTTTGTCGTATAGACATCTTCACCGGAAAATCTGCCGAATTTCTCTCCTGCCGGAGCAGAATGAAGCGGCACATAATGAAATACACTGCAAATTCCCTTTTCCCGGAGATAGCTCAACAGTCTGGTCCTCACCTGAATATCGCGCACCTTAATATAATACATATGTGCATTATGACTGCATTCTGCAGGTACATACGGCTGTTCTATCTTGCCCTCTGCTGCAAGATGTGCAAGGTTCTTATGATAATAATCATAAATTTTCATTCTTTTATTAAAAATTTTATCACGCTCTTCCAGCTGTGCATACAGATATGCTGCATTCAGCTCACTTGGAAGATAAGAGGAACCATAGTCCATCCAGCGGTACTTGTCAACCTGTCCGCGGAAGAACTTACTTCTGTCTGTACCTTTTTCTCTGAGAATTTCCGCTTTCTCCTGATAATTATCATCATTAAAGAGAATTGCTCCGCCCTCACCCATAGTATAATTCTTGGTCTCATGGAAGCTGTAACATCCAAAATCTCCGATAGTTCCAAGAGCTTTACCTTTGTAATAGGCATCCACTCCCTGAGCCGCGTCTTCAACGACTTTCAGATTATATTTCTTCGCGATTGCCATAATCGTATCCATCTCGCAGGCAACTCCTGCATAATGGACCGGTACGATAGCCTTTGTCTTCTCTGTAACTGCCGCCTCGATCAGTTTTTCATCTATATTCATTGTATCCGGTCTGATATCAACAAATACGATTTTTGCTCCTTTTAATACAAATGCATCCGCAGTCGACACAAATGTATAAGACGGCATAATTACCTCATCTCCAGGTTTAATATCTGAAAGATGTGCTGCCATTTCCAATGCGTGAGTGCAGGATGTGGTAAGCATTACATGCTTCACATTAAAGCGATCCTGCATCCACTGTGAACATCTCTTTGTATATTCTCCGTCTCCGCAGAGCATTCCTCTCTCCACAGCATCGCGGATATAATCAAATTCCTTGCCTGTAAAGGCAGGTCTGTTAAAATCAATCATTTACTTTCTTTCCCTTTTCGTAATCAGGTATCTTATTTCTGTAGGCAACTTCTTTCCCCTCCGGATCCCGGATGCTCATTTCACTGAAAAATTTCTCAGTCTCTGTTTCCAGCTGTCCACGTGTATCTGTTTCTATATAATACAGTGCCAGATATGGATTCGGACCATATTCTATCACATATTCCCCTTCCTTGTAAAAGATCCATGGTTTTACCACACATTTCTCTTCTGCAAGCCGACAGGCTGTCTTCTGATCCGCAATCTTAAGCTGTCTTCCCTGAAAGTACAGTACTGCACCATATTTCTGCGGAATATGAATATCATGTTGCGCAAACATTTCCTGTATCTTCTCTTTTTCATAGAGATAATCCAGCAGAACCTCCTCTATCTGAAATCCATAGACCATATCTGTCAGTTCGTGCTCATAGCCAAAGAAACGTCCGGCAATCTCACACACCTGGATTCCCTTTCCAGGTTTCCAGAAAAACTGCATAGACAAGGCACCTTCCGTCTGTCCTGTATATTGAATATATCTCTGCAGAACATCTGCGGCATCTCTTTCTACATCCGAAAGAAAACGGGATGGGTAAACATTTCGTGTGCTGATAGGAAGCATTCCTTCTTCTGCCTCGGTTTTCTCACGGTCTGCAATGCTTATGATATTTACTCTTCCGTCCGTCACCCAGGTCATCATATTAAATTCATAACCGTCATTATACTCCTCGATCAGAATTTCCTGAGAGTTGGTATATTCCACTGTCTGCAGGGCTTTTTTTCTGATCTCATTCTGGTCATGGATAATAAAGATTCCTCTTGAGCCATATTTGTCCAGCGGTTTACTGATCAGCGGATACTGTAAGTCTGAGACACTCTTCCGTATCTCATCTTCTGTTCCCTTTTTCAGCAAATCTACAGAAATCTTACGAAATCCCGGAGTTGGAAGACCAAGTTTCTCCAGTACCTCTCTGCATGCGGATTTATCTCTGTACCATGGAAGCTGTTCTGGTTTCAGATAGCAGGGCAGACCTGCTTTGTCTGCGATCTTTGTCATGCACTCCAAAAGCAGATCTGAAAATGAAGTAATGATTCCGTCTACTCCTTCCTCTCTGCACATCTGGGCAATAGCATCAATATCTGTTACAGGAATCGTATAATCCTTATCTGCATATTCTCTTGCAACGCCATTCGGATAACCATCGCATACAATAGTCTCATAGCCTCTCGCCTTTGCTTTTCCGACCAGTTCTGTAAATTCTCCAAGGGTACCTAAAATCAGCACTTTATGTTTCATTCTAATCCCTCACATTCTCTGACAACGGCCGCCATATATTTCATATCCTCCGCTCCATAACGCTGGTCGCATGGAAGAGGCAGAACATCAGCTGCCCAGATGTATTCCAGACTGTTTTTCTCACAATTCTCAATGATATTCTTCCAGTAAGTCGGCACAAAAATCTTCTTTGCTGCAAGTCGTCTGCGAAGTTCCATTCCATTGACATGAAAATATGGATACGCAAAGGGTCCTTCCGGAATAACCTGATTAAACACACTCTCTGACGGAAGCAGTTCTTTCAATATTCGGTAATTCTTTTCTCTTTTCTCTTTTGCACTATTATAATCCACAGCTTTCAGCAGATTCTGCGTAAGTCCGGACATCTGCCGAAGTTCCATTCCATCATACTTTGCTGCATTTGCAAGCATATCTTTATAATAAGTTCCTGCATCCTGCTCATAGCGTCCCAGAATATGTTTCATACGCTCTGCCGAATAGTCTTTTTTCCTGTTTTCTGTTAATTTAACATCTGTTGACAGATAGGCACCATCGCTGACACCCCAGAATTTTCTGCAGGAATAGAGCGTATCTATACCCTTCAGCGGTCGCTGAAAAAATGCATGGGTATGGTCTACCACAATATTTCCATATATTTTTTTATACTCCATGATCCTGGCATCCGACAGCTGACCGTAATAGTTGACCAGATACAAACATTCATCCTCTGGAAGTTGTCTTTTCGGATACAAAATCTCCAGTTTCTCATTCAAATGATAAAATTCTGTCTGTATGTTATTCTCACGGCAGATATGTACCACAGACTCACACAGAAAATAAGGCAGACTAATCTTCTTACATTTTCTGCTCTTCAATAACCACAGCAGAGCTGTTCTTCCGAGATTTACTCTGTATAAATCAGAATAGTATTCTTCACCCGGCATCTCTTCCAGCTGAAAATATCCGCCAATTTCTTTTGTCATTATTCGTCTGTGTCCTCCTGACGTATTACATAATGAGGCATCTTTTTTGCTTCATTAAGTATGTTCATTAAATAAATTCCCATGATTCCGATCGATAACAGGATAAGACCAAAAAATGCCAGCATAACCAGCATCAGTGAAGTCCATCCCTGTACAGATACTCCCAGTGTAAAATATCTTACCAGATAATAAATCGCCATTACCGCACTGGCCAGAAAACTGACGATTCCGATATTTCTCACCAACAGAAGCGGAAATGCAGTATGTGCAGTGATATCATAAATTAAATCCTTGACTAATCTTTTAAAAGAATATCCACTCTTACCATATGCTCTGTCTGCATGTTGAACCGGAACATTGATAATACGGTTTGAGCTCAGAATCAGAAGATTTCCAATCTGCGGAAGATAAGTGTTTGTTTTTATCATTGCATCTACAAGGAATCTTCGAATCAATCTGTAACTTGTAATCTGCAGGCTGGGATCTTTCCCCAGCATTTTGGATGTTGCCCATACGGAAAACTTCGTTCCAAGTTTACGGATTGGTCCATGCTTTCTGCCTTCGTAGCTTGCGATGATAACATCTACATCAGGTCTCTCCTGCATAGTTCTTACCATCTTTGGAAGTTCTTCAGGCTGATGCTGCAGATCATCATCCATTGTTACCACAAATTCTCCTTTTACATGAGCAAATCCACACAAAAGTGCCGGATGCTGTCCAAAGTTTCGTGCCATCTGTATAATACGAACCCTGCGGTCTTTTTCTCTGAGTTCTTTCATAATCTCAAAGGATCTGTCTTTAGATCCGTCGTCCACAAGGATCAGTTCAAAATCTTCTTTCAGAGTTTCTCGAAATACCTTCTCTAAACGGGTATATAGTTCTCCCAGTGTATGTTCAGAATTATATACAGGAACAACCACTGAATATAAGCTCATATGCTTTCCCTTTCCTTTTTTCATCTTTTTGCAATCATTTTTATCATATCATTTTCAACATTTCTTTTCAAGTTTGATCCTGTACAAACCTTGACTTCTCAGTCTTTTTATGTAAAATAAACTATAACTGTTCAGCACCTTCATAGTTATAAGTCAAAATTCATTAAAAATCGCTTTTAATAATGTGTTTTCGACCTGTATATTTAAGGATTTGGGTATTTTTTCCAAACACATCTTAGATTCAGGATACTGAATAGCAGCAATAAACGGTATATAAAGTAACGGATAAATCCATGTGCCTATTGCTTATTTACGATACAGACACCCATTCGGGGGCCAGATTATCAGGAGGTATTATGTCAAAAATAAAAGACTACATACAGCTGCATTTAAATATTCTGCTGTTTTCACTGACAAGCGTCTTTTCCAAGGCTGCTTCTGTTCAATATAATAAACATGGCCTGAGCAGTCCTCTGCTTTACCTGTTTATGTTTCTGATGGTTGCCAATTGCGGAATTTACGCAATCACCTGGCAACAGGTGATTAAGAAATTTTCTCTGTCCACTGCCTATGCAAACAAGAGTGTATATCTCCTGTGGTCGCAGATCTGGGCGGTTATTATTTTTCATGAAAACCTGTCAATTCAGAATATCATTGGTATTCTGGTAGTTTTAATTGGAGTATGGACGGTACAGAGATATGAATAGAATGTTTATTTTAATTATGCTGGGAGGAACTTTTTTTTCTGCTGTCTCCCAGATACTTTTAAAACAGAGCGCAAATATCAAATATGAAAGCCGAATCAGAGAATATCTTAATTTTCGTGTAATCCTGTCTTATACAATATTTATGCTGATTCTTTTGCTGAACACATGGTGTTACACAAAGGTGGATATGCGCTATGGCCCGGTGATCGATACTGCTGCCTATGTATTTGTCCTTCTTCTCTCTCATTTTATATTAAAAGAAAAGATCACCAGAGGCAAAATCATTGGTAATCTTATCATTATTGCAGGAATCCTGATCTATACAATCTGAGAACCCGAAAATCCTGACAAATTTTATATCACCAGATACCACATCATAAAAGGTCTCATTCAGATAATTGCTGTTTGATAGCATTATCTGAATGAGACCTTTTTATTTCAATCTCTTTATTTTTGTACTGTCCGGTAAGCACTCATTTTATGTCAAATACAGACACAATATCCTGTCAGACGGATATTCGTAATTGAAGCAGAGTATCTACTTAATCTGGTTAAACAGACGGATCTGTCGGATCAAAGTTTCCTGCACCTCTTAATGGAGTCAGCGGTTTCTTTCCAAGAGGTCCTTTCAGTGCATCATCAGCTTTATATACGCCGCTGATAATACTGATCGGTGAACCATTGCAGTGTTCATATACCCATTTTGCATCCGCAACACATACTCTGATACATCCATGTGATGCCGGATATCCAAGCTTATTATACTCTCCTGCCGGAAGATTAAATGCATTCTTCTGGCTGCTGGCTACAGAATGAACAAAGATTCCACCCATACCGGCTCCGTCTACATGTGTTCCATACTGTCCCCAGGATGGTCCCATCAGAGGCTGCCATCTTAAACTCCTGCTAAGTGTAAAATTACCATATGGCGTTGGCGTACCTGATAAACCTACTGATACACGGATTGTCTTTACTGGAATTGTTCTTGCTGCATCTGCATAGATTGTCATAACTCCATTGACCTGCTCTACCTGTACATAATACGGACCTGTATATCTGCTTGTCAGATCTGTGATACGGTATCCATTCTTATCAAAATAGTACAGAATACCATTAATTCTCATACTCTTGTTTCTTGCAAAACCATTCCCGGTTGGATCAATATATCTTACAAGATTCTTTGCATTACTTACAATTACCCAGCCTGTTGTGTATTTACCATTTGAATCAAGATAGCCATTCACGCCATTCTTCTTCATAAACTGGTTCGTCTGGATTACATAATCCTTCAGATAATAGTAATTGCCATTGAATTTCTTCCAGTTACTTTTATACAGAGTTCCTTTGTAAGATGCAAGATACCAGTTATTTTTGTAGCGCACCAATGTGCTCTTATATACTTTACCTTTATGCTGTGTAGAAGAGGATACCTCAAACAGATATTTCCTTCCATTGATTTCTGTTAAACCACTGGCAAGTTTTCCTGATGGCCTGAAATAATAACCTGAAGAAGTCCACTTATCTGTATAATGGTTTCCCCTGGAATCAAAATACAGCCAGCCAAGGAATTTGCCGCTGGTGCTCACCAGTTTCTGCCAGCCGTGTTTCTCGACAATTCTTCCTGCTGAATTGCCAAAGTAATAATAGTGATCACATGCTTTTGCCCATCTTCTGGTCCAAGTAGCTCTCTTACCATTCGCAGTGAAATAATATCTGTAATTACCATACTTCACTATCTTGTCTCTGTAGATCGCACCATTACTGTCTGTACAGTAAATAGCACCATTCGCAGCCTTTTTCATTGTTGCTTTAAGAACATATCCCTTGGAATCCAGCAAATAAATGCTACTTCCCTTATTCGGGATAGATGTGGCAACTATACCTCGTTTATAATATTTACCAATATCTTTAGGATCTCTTCCTTTTATAAAATAGAGCCAACGTTCTCCCTTGGAGGTATCTGCACGAAGCCATCCATCATGAAACATCTTTCCAGGAATCCCTTCACTCTTCGGATTGAAATAGTAAAGGTTTGTTTCACCATTAGCTGTGATAGTAATCTCACCTGTTCGCGGTTTTCCGTCAGAATCCAGACAATAATAATCTCCGTTGATTTCAAAATATCCTGTATATGTACCTGCTTCTTTTGCTTCTTTCTCAAGTTCTTCAACTGTTTTCAGAGTACCATTCTCGTCATAATACTGAAACTGAGTTCCTGTCCATTTCCATGTGCTCTTCAACTGCTGACCCACATTAGATGCATATGGAGTAATAGCCTCACCCTCACAGCCAGCATAGGCAACAGCTTCCTCAACAGTTGTAAAATATGACTGATTTGACTGTGCTTCAGTTTCTTCATCAGAAGTATCTGTGTCATCCGCCTCTGCAGCAGCCACTGTAGTATCCTGTTTCACTTCAGCCTGGCCTGTTACAAGAATCCCATTTTCATCAAACAGATAATATCCTGTATGAAATTCTCCCTTATATTCTGTACTAATCTTTATGATACCATCTGCTGCAGTAAAAAATTCTGCCTCTTCAGCATCTGCTGAAGTCACATCTGTTGTATCTGTTACAGCTGTGTCTGCAATAGCAGACGTATCTGACATTCCATCATCTGTACCATCTGCTGCATCTGTATCATTCAACACTGCTGCATCTGGTTCGCCCTGTGGCTCATCTGTAGTTTCATCGTTATCTACGTCATCCACATTTTGATTGTTTTCATCTGTATTCTGATCCTTCACCGGCTTACGCAGCTTAAATCCGTTCTCTGTACTGATCCAGTCCTCAGCTTTCACTGCAACAGCACCTTCTGTATCTGCAGTATCTGTTGCAACTGTCGGAATCTGTTCCTGCTGTCTGTCAGACTCCCCGGCAGTTCCCGATGAAAAAGCATCATCTGCTTCATCCTGGAATGACATATCTGTATTCTCTTCTCCTGAAGAAAAAATATCCTCTTCAGAATCAGCAACTGTTTCCTGTTGTTCAGCTGCATCTTCTGCTTCGACTGTTTCTGTTGTCTGTGCTGTTACCTGCACAGCAGCTTCATCTGGTGAAGTAAATGCAGCAGCACCTGTTTCACTGACAGTTGCCATTGTCATAACAAGGCTCAGCGTAACCGCAATCAATCTTCTTTTCACAATAATCTCCTCCTCTTTTATTCAGCATTTCTTTTGTATCGTTACTGTTCACTCAATGCGCAGCAGCTTTACATTTCTGTGACTATTCGCCAAGGCCACTGTTGATAGCCCCCACAAGATTATCCAGAGCTTCCTGTTCATCAGCACCTTCACACATAATTTCTATCTCGTCTCCACATTTCACACATGCTCCAAGTACACTGAGAACACTCTTTGCATTTGCCATTCCTCCATCATAGGAAAATGTTATCTGTGACTGGTATTTCATTGCCTCATTGCACAAGATCCCCGCAGGTCTCAGATGAAGACCTGTGGGATTCTTAACCATTACTTTCTTATTAACCATTTTATCTGTTTCCTCTTATTCCTTGCTGTCGTCATCAGCAGCAGTTCCCGATGAGATCACAACTTCTGTAGTTACATCTTCTACTGTCTCATAACCATCTGGTAAAACAATCTTAACAGGAACTTCGTAATCTCCTTCCGCTTTGCCTTTGAGGTTGATAGATGCTTTAATATCCTTCTGCGCATCCAGTTCATCCATATCTTTCGTATCTGACTTGATGCGTACCTCAATCTGAGCAGTTTCAAATGTCACCTGCAGATCATCCGGTTTATTCTTAACCTCAATGTTCTTCGTCGGAACATTAAACTCTCTGCTTCCAATAGGCAGGATACTTACTGATACCCATACATCCTCACTGGAATCACTGGTAAGCTTCACATTATCCGGCAAAAGATTATTAAGGCTGATCTTTTTCTCCACATCCTTGGACTCTCCGGAAATATCAATGCTGTCTGACGGTATCGTGATCACATTATTATTCTCAGCAAGAGTTTCGAGACCTTCTGTGTTTCCTGCGACACTGATCGTATCAGGTACAGTCTTGACAGCGCCCACTTCATAGCCGTCTTTCGGAGTTCCCACATATTCCGCGGAAATCTTCACTCCCTGACGTATTTTCCAAAGTCTGGCTGTCACTACTACTTTCGCATTATTCTCTATTCTTAAGGAATTCATCTCTGAATCAGAAAGTGCTTCCTGATTCTTGTCAATAATCGTAAGATTTACATCTTGTGTAAAGTCCTGTGTATTGCCATCGAGCTCGATCGTAGCGTTTACCTTATCTATTTTATTCACCAGCGTCTTAGGACCTGTAATCCTCACTTTCTCCGGATTAGCTGTCAGACTTCCTACTTCGTAATCCTTACCCGGCTTTGTATCTCCGCGGCTTACATTAACTACAAATTCCTGAGTTTCTTTTTCATCCAGATTCACGCTGAGATTCTGTGGGGTAACCTTAATATCATTGGCTGTTACACCCGGTACAGAACAGCTTACTGTAATCGGAACCATGACCGGATTTGTATCCAGGCTTACTGCCTGCTGCAGATCAGCTACAGCAGAAATATCAGTAACCTTAATCCGGTCTCTGATCTTCTTTGATGCTGTAATAGCAATTTTAACAGAATCCTGATTCTGTTCAGGCATACACATCTTTCCGATCGTATCTGAGGATTCTACATATTCCTTGTTGATCAGTTCTACATTATTAATCGTATAATAATTAGTTCCTATCGGATTATCTATATTTACAACGATCAGCCATACCACAACAGCTACTGCAACAGACATGATCTTAAGAGGGATATTATCTGTTATTTTTCTCTTCTTCATGCTTCACTCTTCCTTTCAGTAAATGACGAAGTTTGCTGTTGTCTACAACCTGTTTGTTCTGTGCTTTCACAAGAATCTCTCTGAGTTTGGCGCTGTTCAGCCCCCTGGTCAGCTTTCCTCCCTGGGCTACAGATACCTGCCCGGTCTCTTCTGATACAATGATCGTAACGGAATCTGTCTGCTCACTGATGCCCACACCTGCCCGGTGTCTCGTTCCCAGCTGTTTGCTCAGTTCCATATTATCCGATAAAGGAAGATAACATGTTGCAGCTACGATCCTGTTCTCTCTTACGATCACAGCACCATCATGAAGAGGTGTATTATGCTCAAATATATTGATCAGAAGCTGGCTTGTAAGGATTGCATCAAGGTTAATACCCGTTCTGATATAATCTGTCAGAAGTTCATTCTGCTCGATTACGATCAGAGCTCCCGTCTTGACTTCGCCCATATCAAAGCACGCCTTGACCAGTTCGCTGACGGTTTTATCTGTAAATCTCTCCTTTACCTCTTTACCTGCATCAAAAGGTATCAGTGAAGCCATGATCTTCTTCTGGCCAAGCTGTTCCAGAACCTTTCGAAGCTCAGGCTGGAAGATAACGATCACGCCTACGATCAGTGTACTTGCCAGGTTTGAAAAGATCCAAAGGATCGTATTCATCCGGAAAATGTACGCTACAAGAATAAAGAGGAGAACAACCAGTATACCCTTAAGCAATGTATACGCATGAGTATATTTAATCCATACCATAAACTGGTATACAAAAAATGCGATCAGTGCAATCTGTATAATATCGATAATACCAATTTTAGGAAATGCCATTCTTGACAGTATCTCTATCAGATTTCCTGAAATATTCTGCATACAGTTCTCCTTTCTTTATTTATATCCGCCCGCCTGATTCGTTCTGAATTATAAATTCTTTAATGATTCTTCCAGTTTCTTTTCAAAATCAACATTGTCAATTTCTTTATTTCTCTCTACCGGAGCTGCATCTTCCTGCAGTTGTATTGTATTCTCATCACCGTGGAAAATAGGGTTTGCATAAGAAACAACATTATCCTGCATCTGTTTCTCATCTCTTGCCGGCTCCCCGTTGATCTTCTTGATGCTTCTCTCAGAAGTAGCAACTGTTGCCTTCGGAACCGCTTTTACATAATAATAATACTCGTCATCTTCATATTCCAGCCTCTCTGTCCGGGTATAATCCCCTCCGAATACAAAGAATTCCAATACCAGACCAATTACAACAGAAATCACTGTATAAATAATCAGTGCTACTACATCTATATCCAGGCCAAAATAGAATCCACCCGCCAGAATCACAAGTACATATACGACTCCGCCTGCGATAATAGCAATTCTCCATGCATAGTCAAAAGAACGGGTACGGATAAGATTTACCAAAAGAACTACTACGATAAAAGCAATCACTGTAATCCACATTCCCCAGTTCTGAACAATTCCATCAGCCAGATGTTTCAGCTTATCAGCCATCGCAACATCTGTATTCTCCAGATATTTACTCTGTACACGAATGAAACGGATAAAATAATAAACCATTACACCACATCCTGCCGGAAGTGCAGAAGATGCATTACACAAAAGCCCACTTCCGATAGGAAGAAGTGTCGGAACACTAAATCCAAAAGAAAGCGGAGTAAATACCAGAACAAGGTTATTACCTGCACTGAATCTCAGGAATAAGATCGTCATAAACAGAATCAGCACCAGCATAAATCCGGCAACTTCTATTCCCACTGCATAGCTGTGCGCGATCATCAATACAAATCCAACAAAAATCATTACACTTGACGGTAAAATAGAACAGATCAAAGCAAGGATCAGCACAATAAATATATTATTAAGCTGTGTCATATATCCCATATTTGCATTAATCCATTCAAAGTAAACTAACGCCAGTATAAATCGTAAAACAGGCAGGATATAAACCTCATACTGACTGTATAAGTTCTTAATTTTCTGTTTTAATTCAAGTAATGCTGTCATTTTCTATATCCTCCTGAAACTCCTCTGACTGAGGATTTTTTCTCTTCACGGCTGTATATTTTATTTAACTGTGTAAGTTCTTCGTAATAGTTCTTGACACTCTTCTTTGCCTTCCGGTATTTCACAGTATATTGAATATACGTCAGAACGGAAAATAATACCAGAACTGCCACATAACCCAAAATCGCTTCCACTCCCAGCGAAACAAGGTTCATCTTATGAATATTATCTATCAGATATTCACCAAAATATGCTGCTATTCCGGCCAATACAAGGCAATAGCCGATCGTGACAAGGAAGAAATTCTTGATCATGGCAAGTCCGATATAATCACTTCTGTAATACTTGCTGACCGGAAGATATTTCTTTCCTTCACCCTGTTCATACATGGCAAGTTTGTTCATGATTTTTATCTTCTCTTCATTTAACATAAATAACTCCTTACTGCATGCTTTCGTTTTCCCTTTTTATCTATAATTATACAGATTAATTGTAACATATATCATTATTTATGAAAAGTGTTTTTTCTCATGTCCTTCCTATGCAGACTGTAAGAAAATAAACATTTTCCGCCCCTTTTTTCTTGAGGCAGGAAGCCATGGCATCTATGGTGCTTCCGGTTGTATAAACATCATCTATTACCAGAATATCCTTCCCTCTGACATCTCCTGTCACACAAAATGCCTTCTCCAGATTCTTTCTTCTCTGCAGAGCATTCAGTTTCTTCTGGGATTTCGTTTTTATATTCTTCTGTACAAGTCCCATATCAGCAGGGATACCAGTATATCGACTGATGCGCTCTGCCAGATATGCAGCCTGATTAAACCCTCTCATACGTTCTTTAGATCTGTGCACGGGCACCGGTACGATCAGGTCTGGCTTCCATTCCCGCAATTCCATCTTTGCATATCTGTACATTGCCTTTGCATAAAAATCTCCATATTCTCTGCAACCATAATATTTATAACGGGTAACAGATCTTCTCATACTGCTGTCATAAACAAAAATACCTCGCCCCTGTTCAAACATATGCTTCCGTTTCTGACAATCCCTGCAGTACTCACCTTTTTCTACAGGTTTTCCGCATTTAAAGCATCTGGGATGCCCTATAGGATGAAGCATTGTCTCACATTGAGGACAGATCATTCTTTTCTGATCTTTCAGAATTTTCTGACAGACCGGACAACGTCTTGGATAAAAAATATCAGACATCTTTTCCAGAAAACGTTTCATTTCTGCTCACCTTTCATTATTCTACGCTCTGTTCTGCCATCCTCTGTATTTCTTATCTTCTTTTTATCTCCGGTAGTTCAGTCCTTATATATCTGTATTGTCATTCGTCGTGATCAGCCCCGCTGTTCTCCATAGCATCATTCAGTTCAATAATACGTTCATCCAGAGCACTGTAGCGTTTCTGCTGTTTCTCGTTGCGGATCATCTCTGCAAAAGTTTCCTCATTTCCCACAACAGTTACACACTTTCTCGCTCTTGTAACTGCTGTATAAAGTAAATTTCTGTTCAGGAGCATATGCGGACCTGTCAGCAGCGGAAGTATCACTGCCGGATACTCAGATCCCTGAGATTTATGAATCGTAATAGCATAGGCCAGTTCCAGTTCCTCCAGCTGCTTAAACGAATAAATGGCGAAGCGTCCATCTTCAAATTCCACCTCTGCAGTCTCAGCAAACTCATTAATTTCTTTAAGGATTCCGGTATCTCCGTTAAATACACCGACTCCCTTCTCGATCACAATCCCATATCTTCCGCGAATTTCCCATTCCATTTGATAATTGTTCCTGATCTGCATGACCTTATCTCCCGTACGGAACAAACGGTCTCCAATCGCTTTTTCCGGTTTTCCGCTTTCAGGCGGATTCAGGTATCTCTGAAGGATCTGGTTAAGACGTTCCACTCCCAGAAGCCCTTTTCTCATAGGGGTCAACACCTGTATCTCAAAAGGTTTCGCATCCACATAACGGGGCAGTTTCTCCTGGATCAGCGCAATCACCACTCTGATAATGATATCCGCATCATATCTTTTCAGAAAAAAGAAATCACGACTCTTGTTATTAATCTGTACCTGCTCACCTCTGTTGATTTTATGTGCATTCACAACAATATCGCTCTCAGAAGCCTGACGGAAAATCTTTGTCAGCTCTACTACAGGGAAACAGCCACTGTGAATAATATCTCTCAGGACATTTCCAGGTCCCACACTTGGCAGCTGATTCTCATCGCCTACCAGAATCAGTCTGGTCCCGGCTGTAACAGCCAGAAGAAGAGAATGCATCAGATGAATGTCTACCATGGACATCTCATCAATAATGATCACGTCTGTCTCCAGCGGATTCTGCGCATTTCTCTCAAATTTTGCAGAGTGTCCGTCTCTCTCCTCCTCAGGCATTCCGTTCAGTTCAAGAAGCCGATGGATAGTCTGTGCTTCATATCCTGTTGTTTCTGTCATTCTCTTTGCTGCACGTCCGGTAGGTGCAGCCAGGCGAAGTTCTGCGCCCTCACCTTCAAAAAAACGTATAATAGCATTAATGGTAGTTGTCTTACCTGTACCCGGTCCACCTGTCAGGATAAACAAACCATGACTGGCAGCCTCAGTCACTGCTTTCTTCTGCATTTCATCCAGAATCGTTCCTGTTTCTTTCTCAATCATGGCGATTCTGCGCTGGACAAGCTGTTCATCCTCGGGGCACAAAATATTCAGTTCATTAAGCATACGGGCAGTATTCAGTTCCAGATAATAATACTGTGCCGGATAAACAATGGTCTCTCCGTTTTTCTCCTTCAGCACCAGCTTCCTGTCAATGACCATATCCATAAGGTGTTTCTCCATATAGGATTCATCCACCCCCAGAAGTCTGGCACATCTTGTAAATAACTGCTCTTTCGGGAGATATGTATGTCCTTCCCCCGAAGCCTGCAGGAGAGTATACAACATACCGCTTCGAATTCTGTAATCGGAATCTGCGTGAATTCCTATCCTGGCTGCAATTTCATCCGCAATCTTAAAACCTACACCGGAGATGTCCTCTGCAAGTCTGTACGGATTTTCCTGCAGGATCGTATAAACAGATTCCCTATATTTCTGATAGATCTTCGCTCCAAGATTCAGTGAAATACCATATTTCTGCAGAAAAATCATTGCACGCCGCATATCCGTCTTCTCAGTCACCTGCGCAGCGATCTCTCTTGCCTTTTTTTCACTGATTCCCTTGACCTCTGCAAGACGTTCCGGTTCCTCCTCCACAATCCGCAAAGTATCATCTCCGAATCTGCGCACGATTCTGGCAGCCAGAGCAGCACCGATTCCTTTAATGGCACCGGATCCCAGATATCGTTCCATGGCATAGGTATCTTCCGGCATCTTTTCCACAAAAGAGCTGATCTGAAACTGCTTCCCATATACCGGATGATGGGTATATACACCTGTTGCCTCAATAGACGCCCCCTGTGTAATAGACGGAAAACTTCCAACGCAGGTCAATTCTTCCTCTTCCTTTGTATCCTTTAATACCTTTAATACCATAACTGTATATCCATTATCTTCATTTCTGAAAATAACATGGTCTATGTATCCTGTAACAGTCTCGCTCATGTATTCCTCCTGGTTTTCTTAACAACACAAAAAGGCACTGCGTATGCAGTACCTCCTGCTTTATCCGTCAAATCGTGCTATTACTTCTGCATATTTGCCAGTTCCTACGGCCACCACACTCATAGCATCCTGCACAGTCAGTGTGCTCACACCTGTTCTCTGCTCAATAAGTGTATCCATACCATGAAGAAGTGCACCGCCGCCTGTAAGTACGATTCCTCTGTCTACAATATCCGCAGCCAGTTCCGGCGGAGTTTTCTCCAGAACTCCATGTACTGTCTCCACGATCTGACTTGTTGCATCTTTCAGCGCCACGCGGATCTCCTCCGAAGTAAGTGTCACAGTTTTCGACAGACCTGTGATTACATTCCGTCCTTTTACTTCCATAGTCCTTGGATTTGGTTCTTCGCAGGCAGTTCCGATCTGAATCTTGATCTTTTCTGCCATATCTTCTCCGATAAACAGACCATGATTCTTTCTCACATAATTCAGAATTGCCTGATTGAATGTATCTCCGGCAACCTTCACAGATGCAGAAACTACTACCCCTGCCAGGGAAATTACCGCAACATCGGAAGTCCCGGCTCCGATATCTACGATAAGATTTCCAAACGGTTTCGTTACATCCACACCGGCTCCAATTGCTGCCGCTATGGGTTCCTCCACCATATAAACATCTCTTGCTCCGGCCTGGTAAGTTGCTTCCTCTACCGCCTTTCTCTCTATCTCCGTGATTCCGCTTGGAACACAGATACTGATCCTTGGCTTGCGGAAAGCCCTCCTGCCTATTGCTCTGGATATAAAATATTTCAGCATCTTCTCTGTAACTGTATAATCAACGATCACTCCCTGGCGTATTGGCCGAATAACCTCCATATCTGAGGTAATACGTCCCTCCATCATACGTGCTTCTTCACCGATAGCACGGATTTTCTCTGTATTCTTATCATAAACTACAATTGAAGGCTCATTTAACACCAGGCCTTTTCCTGTAGAATAAGCCAGACTGTTCCTGGTTCCCAGGTCAATTCCAATATCACTTGCAGGCATGGAAATCCCCTTTCTGTTCTTATGTTCTTTATCAATCAAGCGGACAAAAACATCCACTTCACTTCACTGCTCTATACCGAATGGCTACTTAATTCGGTTAGACACTTTTTACTCAGATAATTATTCTATTATATACAACTTCCGGTCAAAAGAAAAGCCCTGCTTAATCTTCCAGATATTTTTTTACATATTTTCCAGTATAGGAGACTGGTGACTGTACAATTTCTTCAGGGGTTCCCTGGGCTACCACAGTTCCTCCTCTGTCACCGCCTTCCGGTCCAATATCAATTATATAATCTGCCGTTTTGATCACATCCAGATTATGCTCAATGACAACTACTGTATTACCGCCTTCTGACAGTCTCTTAAGAATTTCCACCAACTTGTGTACATCTGCAAAATGAAGACCTGTAGTCGGCTCATCCAGAATATATATCGTCTTTCCTGTGCTTCTTTTACTCAGTTCTGTGGCAAGCTTGATTCTCTGTGCCTCTCCTCCTGATAATTCAGTAGAAGGCTGCCCAAGTCTGATATAGGAAAGCCCTACATCAGACAATGTCTGGATTTTTCTTTTTATAGAAGGAACATTTTCAAAAAAGGTCAGTGCCTCTTCTACAGTCATATTAAGCACATCATAAATGCTCTTATCCTTATATTTCACTTCAAGGGTCTCTCTGTTGTATCTCTTACCCTTGCAGACTTCACACGGTACATACACATCCGGAAGGAAATGCATTTCGATCTTAATAATGCCGTCACCACTGCAGGCCTCGCATCTGCCTCCCTTTACATTAAAGCTGAAACGTCCCTTTTTATATCCTCTTGCCTTTGCATCTGCTGTTGCTGAAAAAAGATCTCTGATCTGGTCAAACACTCCTGTATAAGTTGCAGGATTTGACCTCGGCGTACGCCCGATCGGCGACTGATCAATGTTAATAACCTTATCCAGCTGTTCCACGCCAAGAATATCCTTGTGCTTACCAGGGATCACCCTGGCACGATTTAAGTCTCTTGCCAGATGTTTATACAATATTTCATTGATCAGAGAACTCTTACCCGAGCCGGAAACACCGGTAATACAGGTCATGATTCCAAGAGGAATTTTCACATCAATATTTTTAAGATTATTCTCCGCTGCACCCTTGACAGTAAGGAATCCTGTCGGCTTACGTCTTTCAGAAGGTACCGGAATCTTTAATTTTCCGCTCAGATAAGCTCCTGTAATAGAGTTCTCATTCTTCATCAGATCCTCTGCAGTCCCCATAGCTACCAACTGTCCGCCATGTTCCCCCGCACCCGGTCCGATATCTACAATACAGTCCGCAGCACGCATAGTATCCTCGTCATGTTCCACAACAATCAGACTGTTGCCAAGATCACGCAATTTCATCAGAGAACTGAGGAGTCTGTCATTGTCCCTCTGATGAAGTCCGATACTGGGCTCATCCAGAATATAAGCAACACCTACCAGTCCTGAACCGATCTGAGTAGCCAGACGGATTCTCTGTGCCTCTCCTCCTGACAGTGTTCCTGTTGCACGTCCCAGAGAAAGATAGTCCAAACCTACATCAGAGAGAAAACTTACTCTCGCTCTGATTTCTTTCAGAATCTGCTTGCCGATAAGCTGCTGCTGTTCTGAAAGCTGCATATTGGAAAGAAACTCCTTCAGCTTTTCTATCGAAAGATTAGTAATTTCATAAATATTCTTATCTGCCACAGTCACAGCCAGTGATTCTCTCTTTAAACGCTGACCCTTACATGTTTTACATGGTGTGATGCGCATGAATGATTCATATTCCTGTTTCATAGTATCGGATCCGGTCTCTCTGTAACGCTGTTCCACATTTCGTATCAACCCCGGAAATGCCACATCATAAACACCCTCTCCACGCTGACCCTTATAGTAAACCTTAACAGAATGTCCATTGGTTCCATTAATCAGAATATCCTTGATATTCTCCGGATATTTCTCAAATGGTGTAGACAGACTGAAATCATATTCTCTGGCAAGTGCATCCAGAATAGCTCTTGAGAAGCTTCCCTCATTTGTACAGGACTGCCATCCTGTTACCACTATGGCGCCTTCCAGAATACTCAGTGACTTATCCGGGATCATCAGATCAATATCAAATTCCATCTTATATCCCAGGCCCAGACAATCCGGGCAGGCACCGAACGGATTATTAAAGGAAAAACTTCTCGGTTCAATCTCATCAATACTTACTCCGCAGTCCGGACAGGAAAAGCTCTGACTGAAATTATGGATATTTCCGTCCATGGTATCTACCATGAGCAGTCCATCCGCCAGTTCCAGCACAGTCTCGATAGAATCGGAAAGTCTCTTCTCAATCCCTGGTTTTACGATCAGACGGTCAACCACAATCTCAATATTATGCTTAATATTCTTATCCAGACTGATCTCCTCTGAAAGTTCATACATGTTTCCATCAATCTGCACCCGGACATAGCCGCTCCGCTTCGCATGTTCAAGAAGCTTGGCATGGGTTCCCTTACGTCCTCTCACAACAGGAGCAAGCAGCTGAATCTTCGTTCTCTCGGGAAAGGCCATAATACTGTCTACCATCTGATCAACAGTCTGTTTCTTAATCTCCCTTCCGCACTTTGGACAATGTGGTATACCCACTCTGGCATACAGAAGTCGAAAATAATCATATATCTCTGTCACAGTTCCTACTGTAGAACGTGGATTACGGTTAGTAGATTTCTGATCAATGGAGATTGCCGGCGGCAGACCTTCGATGCTCTCAACATCCGGTTTCTCCATCTGTCCAAGGAACTGTCTCGCATAGGAAGATAAAGATTCCATATAACGTCTCTGGCCCTCTGCATAAATAGTATCAAAAGCCAGCGAAGACTTACCGGAACCGCTCAGTCCGGTAAGCACTACAAACTTGTCCCTGGGAATATCCACACTTAAATTCTTAAGATTATTGACATTCGCTCCTCTGATTCTGATAAATTGTTTCTTCATTATATCTGCGGCCATCATATGCCTCCCGTTTCTTATTAATAAGAATGCTGTATCTTAAAAATCCTGAATATTTTCGCATTCCGTCTATCCGTAAATTTGTTTTTAGTATAATATAAGAACATTTGTTCGTCAAGGCGTTTACAACAAAAAATCTGCCATAACCGAATTGCTCACATGAATCCCGGCTCTGCTAAGAAAAATCCTGCCGTTCTTTTCCTGTAATAATCCCATGGATTCATATTTTTTCAAAACATCTCCATATATCTGCTCTATACAGCATCCAAAAATCTGCTCAAAATCTGTCCTTGCAACTCCCTCTGTCATACGAAGACCCAGAAACATAAATTCTGCCATTTCATCCTCCCTGCTAAGAATCGGCTCTCTTTCTCTGATCAGTTCGGGACTGAAACTGTTTTCCAGATACTTCTTTCTGTCGGCTGTATTGGAAAAACGTTCTTTTCCATAAAGAGAGGAGGCGCCAAGTCCAAATCCCAGATAATCCTGTCTGGTCCAGTATCCCACATTATGTCTGCAGGCCATGCCTCTCTTTGCATAATTGGAAATTTCATACTGCTTATAGCCATATTCTTTCAAAATCCGTGCAGTTGCTTCATACATATTGTATTCCGTATCCTCATCGGGCAGATTCAGTTGCCGGGCAGCAAAAGGCGTTCCCTCCTCAATGATCAGGCTGTACGCAGATATATGTTCAGGTTCAGGTTCAAGCTCTGCTACAGTATGCAGATTTTTTTCCCATCCTTTATAGGTCTGATCGGGAATCGCACTCATAAGATCTACATTGATATTATCAAATCCTGCTTTCCTTGCTTTTTTATAGGTTTCCAGAAACTGCTCATAATTATGAATTCTTCCAAGAATTTTTAACTCCCGGTCATCCGGTGACTGCAGTCCGATGCTCAGGCGGTTGATGCCATAATCTCTGTATGCCTGAAGTTTCCCGTAATCTGCTGTTCCGGGATTTGCTTCTATAGTGATTTCAGCATCGTTCTGTATCTGAAACTTATTTCTTATTCTGTTTAAAATTTCTCCAATGAATCCGGCATCCAAAACAGAAGGAGTGCCCCCTCCAATAAATATAGAGGATACACTCCTTCCTTTACCTTCCTTTACTGCATCAATCTCTCTAAGCAATGCCTGCACATAATCAGACTGCTCCTCAGGGCCTGAAGGACCCGAAAGGAAGTCACAGTAGTCACATTTTTTAACACAAAATGGAATATGGATGTAGATTTCAATGGGAGAAGCTATACCATTTCTCATTCCATTTCAATCTCCTGTCTTCACATCTGCGCTGTTGTCATTTCCACTGTCAGATGTATCTGTCTCAGCAGATTCATCCTGCTCTGCAAGATATCCGTTGACCATGGTCAGATTTCCGTTTGTAGTAACTGCATCAGCATTTATCTGATCCGGATCGGGTGTAGGTGTCACATTCACAGGTGCCAGACTAATCTGAATCACCTGCGAAGAAGCTTCATCTGTCGCTTTAGTCTTTCCACATCCGGAAACAGTAATACACAGCAAGACCATACACAGCACAATTATTTTTTGTTTACTTTTCATCATAAAATATATCAACTCTCTGTCAGTATACCGCTGTCATAATGCGTACCTATTTATCATCAAGCTTCAATACACTCATAAACGCCTTCTGCGGAATCTCTACATTTCCTACCTGGCGCATACGTTTCTTACCTTCTTTCTGTTTCTCCAGAAGTTTCTTCTTACGGGAAATATCACCGCCGTAACACTTGGCAAGTACATCTTTACGCATAGCTCTTACTGTCTCTCTGGCAATGATCTTGCTTCCGATTGCTGCCTGAATCGGGATTTCAAAAAGCTGACGCGGAATTTCTTCTTTCAGCTTCTCGCACATCTTACGTCCACGTTCGTAAGCGGTGTCTGCATGTACGATGAAAGAAAGAGCATCCACTTCTTCTTTGTTTACCAGAATATCCAGCTTCACAAGCTCACTGCGCTCATAACCACAAAGTTCATAATCCAGAGAAGCATAACCTCTGGAACGGGATTTCAGGGCATCAAAGAAGTCATAGATAATCTCATTTAACGGAAGTTTATATTTCAGAAGCGCACGGGTTTCTTCCATATAATCCATTCCCAGATACTGGCCTCTTCGTTCCTGGCAGAGATCCATGATCGCACCGATAAATTCTGTTGTTACCATAATCTCAGCATTGACCATCGGCTCTTCCATATATTCGATTTCTGACGGATCAGGCAGATTACTTGGATTTGTCAGGTTAATGACTTCGCCGTTTGTCTTGTGAACTTTGTAAATAACACCCGGAGCTGTAGTCACAAGATCGAGATTGTATTCTCTTTCCAGACGTTCCTGAATAATTTCAAGATGAAGAAGTCCGAGGAAACCACAGCGGAAACCAAAACCAAGAGCTACAGATGTCTCCGGCTCATAGAAAAGAGAAGCATCATTGAGCTGAAGTTTCTCAAGCGCATCTCTTAGATCTCCGTATTTGGCACCATCTGCTGGATATAATCCACAATATACCATTGGATTTACTTTCTTATATCCAGGAAGTGCTTCTGCACATGGTCTTTCTTTATCTGTAACAGTATCACCTACGCGGGTATCACCAAGGTTCTTGATGCTGGCTGTAATGTAGCCTACCATACCTGCGGTAAGTTCATCACATGGGATAAACTGACCCGCACCAAAATATCCTACTTCTACAACTTCTGTGGTGAAGCCGGTTGCCATCATATGAATCTGAGTGCCTCTTTTAACACGGCCGTCCATAACACGGCAGAATACAATAACACCTTTATAGGCATCATAAACAGAATCAAAGATCAGCGCCTTCAAAGGAGCATTTACATCTCCGTGCGGTGCAGGAATCTTAGTTACGATCTGTTCAAGTACTTCTTCTACATTCAGACCTGTTTTTGCTGAAATTCTCGGTGCATCATGAGCTTCAAGGCCGATAACATCTTCAATCTCATTTACTACTCGATCAGGTTCCGCACTTGGCAGGTCGATTTTGTTGATAACCGGGAGTACATCCAGATCATGATCAAGCGCAAGATATACGTTGGCAAGAGTCTGGGCTTCAATTCCCTGTGCTGCATCTACTACCAGGATTGCACCATCACAGGCCGCAAGACTTCTGGATACTTCATAGTTGAAATCGACATGTCCTGGTGTATCGATAAGATTGAAAATATATTCTTCACCGTCTTTAGCTTTATACACGATTCTGACTGCCTGAGATTTGATAGTGATTCCTCGTTCTCTCTCCAGTTCCATATTGTCCAGTACCTGTGACTGCATTTCACGCTCTGTCAATGTACCGGTCATCTCGATAATTCGGTCGGCAAGAGTTGATTTGCCGTGGTCTATATGTGCAATAATACAGAAATTTCTGATTTTCTTCTGATCTATCATTCAGGAATTCCCTCCTACTATTTCCTGTTCTTTCGGCCCGTTTTCAGATCCGGCCCTCTTTAATTGGTTAATTGCTAATTAAGAATTATATCACAGCCCCGGTTATTTTGTCACGTATTTATTACACTCTGAAGCGAATATACATAGTAACCGTTACTGTTCACTCCGTGCCCAGTAACACGCTTCGCGATGCACAGAATTTATGCTAATCGCATAAATTCGCGCGATATGTCTCGGGTTTTCTGTGACCTTCGCTCACAAAAAACACCTCGCGGGATATTACCTGTGAACAGTAACTAGTAACCATCCAACTCTCTATTCAGCGGCCATTTTACAGGTTGTATCTGCCTTTTATTATGGTATAATTATGGTAGAGCTGCTTCGCAGCGGAGCAATTCGTAAATATCAAGTTAGGAGCAAAATATCTTTTGCCCCTAACATCATAATCTATCCAAGGAGGACTCTCTATGAAGAAAAAGTTGAAAAAGATTCTCTGCTGTCTGACTGCCGGACTGATGATGCTTACCGCCTCTCCCCAGACCGGTTTCATAACTGGAATTACTCCCTGTCAGGTTCAGGCTGCCCAGGCAGTTCCTTCCACCCCTCGTCTGCTTTCCCTAAAAACCCAGGGCAAAAGCACTCTGATATTAAGATGGAAAGCTGTACCTGAAGCTACCGGCTACCGGATCTACCGCAAAACTTCAGATACAAAATGGAAAAAGATGAAAGATATTTTCAGCCAAAGCCAGACATCTTTTACTGATACCTCTGTCACCTTCGGCGAAAAATATACCTACACTGTGAAAGCATTTATCAAAAAGAGTGGAACTCTCACCTGGAGCAGTTATAATCGCGAAGGGCTCTCCATGGTTGCAGGCCTGAATCAGTTGAAACTGAATCGGACAAACCTTGAGCTGCAGACAGGACAAAGATATACCCTGAAACTGGCTGATACCAAACAGATTCCTGTCTGGAAATCCAGCAGTAAAAATATAGCTGTGGTATCCACCAGCGGCAGAGTCGTTGCCAAGAATCCGGGTACCGCAAAGATCACTGCAACTCTCTGCGGAAAAACTTTTACCTGCACAGTTACAGTACAGGGTTCTTCCGTATATAATAAATATTCTGCACAATACACTAAAGTGAGAAATTATCTGAAAACCAAAGGAACCAAAGATGGTTCCGACTGGTATGTTGCATATGAAGATGGTCATTTTGGCTATTATTTAATCTGCGATAACAAAACAGACGGTATCACTCTCTCATGTGACTATCCGGTAGGAGACACTGAAGATGTCTATTCAATAATACAGCTTTATATTGATTGTCTTCATACCTATAACAGCAAAGTATTTATGCATTTAGAATCGAATAATATGAGCATGGATACCTGGGCATCTCTTGATGTCAGATCTTCCGGCAAACTGACTTTCTATTATAGTAATGGTAAAAAAGCTGACAGTGATGTTCAGAACCTTGGCAACACATTATTTGAGGTTATGCTGGACGGCTGCAACCAGGTTCTGAAAAAAACCGTAAAACTCTCACTCAAACAGCTTGGTGTTTCTTATACCGCTTAGCAACAACTTCACAATATAATAATTTCATAATTATCCCTGCAGTACTTTGTTGAGGACATCTGCAAATGGCTCCATAGCGTTCTTCACTTCCTGGACAGTATTGGTCTGTGCACCTGCTTCCAGGAGGATAGAACGTGGTCGGAAATGGAGATTATAGCGGTAACCGGCAAGGTAGATCCCTCGATAAAATTCAGGATAGTATTGAGCAGCCTGGTATTCTAACTGAAAAGAGAATGCCAGGTTTTGTTGTATGTAGGGATTAGGCAGATAATCCAGCGAACCTCTGGCTGTAGTATAGCTCAATCCGTTATAAAAAAGGATCTGGGCAGTTGGTTTTCCGTTTATTTCCGTTACAAGGCGGCGGTCCTCAGGGACACCATCACGATGAAGATCTATAATTACCTGAATATCAGGATTCTCCTGTAAATATGGTTCCAGATAATCACGGGCATAGTCATAAGCCGCGCTGCGGTCAAGCTCACCGGAAGCCATATCAAATTGCTCTTTCAGATGAACCACCTGATATCCGTAAGTTTCCGTAAGCAGCCGGGTAAGGTAATCTCCGACTCCCACAATCGTGTCCGCTTCTTCTCCTTCCCTGGAATCAGCAAAGGTTTCCTGAGAGTGACTGTGATAGATCAGAATCTGGGGTGTTTCGGTATCTTTGGATATCTTTAAATCCTGCTTCAGGAAGTCTTCTGCATTGATCTGAACAGCATCTGCTTCTGTATTAGAATCTATAATGTAAAATTGCCCAAGAAGATAATCATAGTCTGCCAGTTTCGCGGGAGACAGATCTATTTCCGGATGAGGCAACACTGCCGCCAAAGTTTCCGCGGAATCATGAAAATCCGGTTCCTCGGATGTTGACAGTTCCGGTATTTTCCCGGATTGCACTGTCTCATCTGATACAGGCGTTTCTTCAGGCTCTGGGGTTTCCGCAGGTACTTCCGTTTCTTCGGGCTCTGGAGTTTCCGTTGGTGCTTCCGTCTCTTCGGGCTCTGGAGTTTCCGTTAGTGCTTCCGTCTCTTCAGGCTCCGGAGTTTCTTTTGGTACTGGTGTCATCTCGGCTTCAACTTTTATCATTTCGGACTGAGCCTGTCTTCCCAGATACTTTCCGTTTTCTCCTGCAATTTTTTCGTAGGTTTCCTGATCTTCATAGGAATGTACCTGGGTCTTTTCTTCCAGAAAGCGGTACAAGGGCAGATGCCTGTACACATTTTCTCCTGTAAAAAGTGCACCCGGCAGTACCGCCAGAGTTGCAAAAAAGCACATACTCAGCACAATGCAGAACGCTTTCTGAAAGTTTGTCACATGGATCACCTCTTGACTTATCCTATGTCCATGTCTTCCTGTTTATACACAGTTCATTATGTCAGATATTCTTTCATTATTTACAATTGTTTTATTTATGGCATTCTTATCAGGCATTATAAGCCAAATCCGCATTCCCTTATTGATCCAGATTTTCTTATTCACTTATCTGTTCAAACGCCATATTCAGCCCCTCTGAAATAGTGAAGCTTAAATATTTTACTGTCTCATCCACATCTTTTGGTGTTACAAACATTGTATGAAGATGTGGAGCTATCATTTCTTCCAGAAACTCTTTTTGTTCCGTTTCTTCCAGTGTATCCAGCAGATGTGCCATAGAATCATGGACAATGGTAGCTGCATCCACAACCGTGGGTACTCCAATACCGATTACTTTTACCTGAAGATTTTCTTCCGTGAGACCTACCCTGTGATTTCCCACCCCTGATCCCGGGTTGATCCCTGTATCAGTAATCTGTATGGTACGATTTAAACGTCTGGTGCTCCTGGCTGCAAGAGCATCAATAGCAATCACTACATCCGGTTTTGTTTCTGCTACGATTCCCTGAACGATCTCAGAAGTTTCCATTCCGGTCTGAGCCATAACGCCGGGAATGATACCGCTGGTACGATGCATTTTTTCTTTTCCAAGGCTCTGCAGACCGTATTCGCGAATCATATGTCTGGTTATATAGAGATTCTCTACTACATGAGGCCCCAGAGAATCCGCAGTAATAGCAGAGTTTCCCAGACCTACAACAAGAATCGACTGCTCCTGTTCCAGATTAATAAGTTTGTGCAGATGTCGCGCGATCTCCTGTGAAACTTCTCTGTGATAATCTTCATCATGTACAGAAAGTCCCGGTGCTTCAATGGTAATATAACTTCCCTGAGGGCGTCCCATTGTCCTGGCTCCGTTTTCCGTAGTGATCTTTACTACAGTTGTACGGATATCTTTCTCTTCATCATAATCTTCCTGAATTTCCACGCCGCGTATTTCTACATTCTCTTCTGTAAACCGTTCTGTTGCCTCCAGTGCCAGGTCTGTTCTTATGCCATAACTTCCCAACATTCTTATGTCCTCCCCTGTTTTATCTTTACTGTCTGTTATCATTATTCACTTATATTTTTAGCTTTTTTTGCAGAAATATGTATTGACAAGAAAGACTATTTGGGATAATATATATAAGCATGTTCATAGAGGCGCCCGTGTCTGTTTCTATGACAGGAGTATAATAATTTTTTATCGAATTAAATTGGAGGTGTACGAATTGGCTAACATTAAATCCGCTAAGAAAAGAATTTTAGTAAACAGAACAAAAGCAGCTAGAAACAAAGCGATCAAATCCGCAGTTAAGACTTCTATCAAGAAAGTTGAAGCAGCAGTAGCAAGCAAAGATAAAGCAGCTGCAGAAGTAGCATTAAAAGATGCTGTTTCCACAATCAGCAAAGCTACATCTAAAGGTGTTTATCATAAAAACAACTGTGCAAGAAAAGTTGCTCGTTTAGCTAAAGCTGTTAACAGCATTGACTAATCATAGATTGAATTTTTAATTATAAGCTTATAATTAAAAGGACAGCCATCACCGTCATGTGGCTGTCTTTTTTATTATCTATTAATCTATTATTTTACGCAAAAACACCGGCAATGGGATGCTTGTATAGATGTCTCATATTTTGCCGGTATTTTTTCATTATCATCAATTTGGCTGAATCTTTATCTGTATATTTTCAGCCCACATTACTCACCTTACTGCTATATTTAATGATCAACAGTTCCACACTCAATTTATCTTCCAGTCGTCCTGTCTTTACGGATTCCTCTGCATCCACGAAATCCTTCACTGCCTGTTCCAGTTCAGATATGGTGTAGGCTCTGGCACAGGACGCAATGTTTCGCACTGCGAAGCTGGGTACGCCCAGTTTGGATGCCATCTCCGGCTGCGCCAGGCCTGCCTCGGCAAACTGTTTCACCTGAAGCAGCTGACGGTATTGTTTTGCAAGGAGAAATAGAATTCTCATTGGTGGTTCTTTCAATGTCAGCAGATCATAGTAAAGATCCAGCGCACGTTTCTGGTTCTTCTCTGTTACTGCACGGACCATATCAAATATCCTGTTGGTAGTCTGGGTAGTGCAGATTTCTTCAATATCCTCTGCAGTTACCACATCTCTGCCTTCTGTGTAGCAGATCAGCTTCTCCAGTTCCATTCTGAGATTTCCCATGTCAGTTCCTGTCTTTGTAAGCAGAAGTTCCATATCTCTCTGCGTAATCTTCTTTCCTGCTTTTCCAAGGATTCCAGCCGCCCAGCGCATAAGCGTTTTCTCGTCCTGTCTTGCAAATTCTGCGATCGTACCGCAGGCTTTTACTGCTTTATACATACGGTTTCGTTTATCCACTTCGGTTTCCACAAAGACCATGCACAGATAATCCGGTAGTTCTTTCATATAGTCTGCCAGTTCCTCGCTTTTATTTTTAAAGAAACCAGTATCCTCCAGCAGAACTACTCTCCGATCCGCAAAGAATGGCATAGTTTCGCAGAGGTCGATCAGCTGTTTAACATCAATGCCTTTTCCCTCATAATGGCTGAAATTCATTGTATCGCCATCCGGATTCAGTGCTTTTTCCAGATTATGTTTATACTGCTGTTTCAGATATGCCTCTTCTCCGTATAAAAGATACGCCTGTTTAAAATTTCCTGATTTAATATCTGCCTGTATATTCTTCAATTTTCTACCCCTGATCTGTTTTCATATTCTCTCAATACTACTTTTATTGTACCAATTCCATGCAATAATAGCCAGTAGAAAATTGTCAAACCAAATAATTCCAATTACGGTTCGCTTTATGCCCGGCAGTTAGTTCAGCCGCCCAGTTCTACCATTCTGTGAATGCATCTTCCGGCGCCTTCCATGACATCCTGCTGAAGGAAGATTTCTTCTCCACCTTCTCCTCTTAGACAGTTATAGATATCCATAAGGGTTGTAACTTTCATATTCATGCAGGTAAGCTGCACAGTAACCGGATAGAATTTTTTATCAGGACAGGCGAACTGAAGATGTTCTACAATGCTGTTTTCTGTTCCGATAATGAATTCTTTGTGATCAGATTTTTTTGCAAAGTCCATGATTCCTGTTGTAGAGCCTACAAAGTCTGCCATTTCTACTACTTCCTGACGGCATTCCGGGTGTACCAGGAAAAGGGCATCCGGGTGTTCTGCACGGGCTTTTTCTACATCTTTGGCACTTACTACAATATGCCTAGGACATCCGCCTCTGTAGAATGCAAATGTTTTCTCCGGGAGTTTTTCTGCTACATAATGCCCCAGATTGGGATCCGGGATAAATAAGATTTTATCCTGTTCCAGTTTTCTACAGATCTCCACTGCTGAAGAGGAAGTAACACATACATCACATTCTGTTTTGAGTTCTGAAGTTGTGTTGATGTAGGCAACCACTGCATGATCCGGATACTGTGCTTTTAATTCACGCAGACTTTCCAGATCAAGCTGTTCTGCCATCGGACAGCCTGCTGCCGGATTTGCGAGCCATACTCTTTTTTCAGGACTTAATATTTTACATGTTTCTGCCATGAAGCGTACCCCGCACATGATCACGCCGCTGCAGTCTCTTTTGGAAGCCTGTACGCTCAGACCGTAGGAATCCCCTGTATAGTCTGCCACCTCCAGGATTTCCTGACCCTGATATGCGTGTGCAAGAATACAGATATCCTTTTCTTTTTTCATGCGCAGGATTTCCTGCTGAATTTCTGCTATTGTCATTGTTTTAATTCCTTTTTCCTGATTCTGTTTTCGTTATTCCTGTTTCTCTTTTTCCCATGGCTGAAGCGGAGCAATGAACCCTGCTTTCTCCAGCTGTTCTCCGATCAGGTCCAGTCTTTTCTGGCTGGAAGCTTCTACCAGATGATAATGATAACCAGAAGTCGCACTGCTTAATACTGTGGAATGGCTGCTGTTGATAGCCTCGACAAATTCATTTACATCCTGTCTGGAACGAATATCCATCTCTGCACTGACACGTCCGTAGACTCTGTGGCTGATGCTGATGTTTTTGACCCGTCCTCCACAGTCTACGATCAGGTTTAGTTCTTCTGCTGCCTGTTCCTGTCCGTGACGTACTTTAAATTCTCTGGTACATGCAACGTCTTTATCCTGCTGCAGAACATAGCCTCTGGTAGTGGAGAGAATTCCCGGTGTAGATGCCCGTATTACCGCCATATCCTGTACGATCACCTGCCTGCTTACCCCAAACTGTGATGCCAGTGCTCTGGCTGCGATCGGCTTCTCTGCCTGATGAAGGAGTTTTAAAATTTCGTTTCTTCTCTGCGCAGTATTCATAAATACAATCCTTTCTGTAACAATATTTAAGCGGAATCAGGTGGATAAGATCATCCTCTTTGCCGCCTGATGTTCATTGGTAATATTCCGCAAAATGTTTTCTGTGAACAAAAATGTACTTGTGGGATATCCCACTTGCAGTTCCCTGCAGATACATAGTAACAGAAAAACCAAAATATATCACACAATATTTATACGATTAAGATAAATCCTGTATACTGGCAGAACGGATCATTCCCGATAATGATCATTCTTCAACTGCGTGAAGATTTTTCATTGAAATATCGAGGATCGGTGCAGAGTGCGTCAGTGCACCGCTGGAAACGAAATCAACACCTGTCTCCAGGATCTTTTTGATATTTTCTTTTGTAATGTTTCCGGAGCACTCTGTCTGTGCACGACCTGCGATAAAATCTACGGCTTCTTTCATCATTTCCGGTGTCATATTGTCAAGCATGATAATATCTGCGCCCGCTTCCACGGCTTCTTTTACCTGATCCATTGTCTCAACTTCAACCTCGATCTTACGGACAAACGGTGCATATTCTTTTGCCATAGCTACTGCTTTTGCAACGCTTCCTGCTGCTCCGATATGGTTATCTTTGAGCAGTACCCCGTCTGAAAGATTATATCTGTGGTTGCATCCGCCGCCTACACGTACAGCGTATTTCTCAAATACACGACAGTTCGGCGTAGTTTTTCTGGTATCAAGAAGTGTCACTTTGCTTCCTTCAAGAAGTTTTGCGACCTGACTGGTATAAGTAGCAATTCCACTCATTCTCTGAAGATAATTCAGTGCTACTCTCTCTCCGGAAAGAAGTACGCGGATATCTCCGCTCACTGTACCAAGAAGATCACCTTTCTTTACTGCATCTCCATCTTTGAAATTAAAATTAATTTCTGTTTTCTCATCTAAAATCTGGAATACTCTCGCATATACATCCAGTCCGGCAATAATCCCATCTTCTTTTGCGATCAGGTCTACGGTTCCCTTGACTGCGCTGCGCATAACTGCGTTTGTGGAAACATCCTCACTTGTAATATCCTCCTGAAGCGCCATACGGATCAGCTGGTCCGCCTGCATTTTCATTGTAATCTCATTCATGGCTCATTCTCATCCTTTCAATTTCATTTAAGACTGCTGTGTGATAGCCGCTCAGCAATTCTTCTCTGTTTTCGTATATTTTCATATCGACATCGTCTGCTTTCACATATTCCGGTGTTTCTCCAAATATCATATCATCGGCAGCTTTTCTTGCAAACACTAAAGATTCCAGCAGAGAGTTACTTGCCAGACGGTTCTTTCCATGAACACCATTACAGCTTGTTTCTCCGCAGGCATAAAGCCCTTTCATGGAAGTTTTGCTTCCAAGATTAACCTTGATCCCGCCCATGAAATAATGCTGAGCCGGAACAACCGGGATCGGCTCTTTTCTTGGGTCAAATCCCTCTTCTATACACTGCTCATAAATGTGTGGAAAATGCTCCATGATCGTTTTCTCACCCAGTGGGCGCATATCTTCCCAGACAAATTCTGTTCCGTCTTTTTCCATCTGCTCAAAAATCTTCTGACTCAGCAGATCTCTTGGCTGCAGCTCATTGGTAAAGCGCTGTCCGTTTTTGTCATAAAGTAATGCACCTTCTCCTCTGACTGATTCTGAAACCAGAAAACGCCGTCCCGGTTTATGAGAAAACAATGTCGTTGGATGAATCTGTATGTAATCCAAATGTTCCAGTTCCACATGGTGTTTCATGGCAATTCCCAGACCATCTCCTGCAATATGGGAAAAATTGGTTGAGTTTTTGAAAAGTCCTCCAATGCCTCCACAGGCAAGAACCACAAACTGGGAAAAAACAGGAATTGCTTGTTCATTCTGATCTATCACAATAATCCCACAGACAGTATTATCTTTTGAAATAAGGTCTACCATTGTCATATATTCACAGATTTCTATGTTTTCTCTTGTCTTTGCCGTATTCAGAAGACTCTGTGTAATTTCTTTTCCTGTAATATCTTCGTGGAAAAGAATTCTTGGCTGAGAGTGCGCTCCTTCTCTGGTAAATGCCAGATTTCCCAGCCCGTCTCTTGCGAAATCCACATGATATCGTAAAAGATCTCTGATAATATCGTTGGAACTGCGGATCATCAGATCCACAGCTCTCTTATTATTTTCATAATGTCCTGCACGCATCGTATCTTCAAAATAATTCTCATAATCTTCTTCTCCACGCAGCATACAGATTCCACCCTGTGCCAGAAAAGAATCCGACTGGTCAGCTTCCTGTTTGGTGATCAGAAGAATATTCATTTTTTCCGGAAGATTCAACGCACAGTACAGTCCGGCAGCTCCGGTTCCTACAATAATGGCGTCATAACGTTCTTTCATTTTCTTATTCCTCATGCCGGTATCATACCGGATATTCTTTTTTGTCTGTGCCATTATACTACCTGACTATTTATGTGTCAAGACACCTAAATATACTATTGTAAATTTACATGATACATTGTTATTGTTTGTTCCATCTGTTCTCAGCAACGATATTCTATATACTCCACTGCTATTCCCAGGTCAATCGGATATTCGCAATTGAAGCAGGGAACTTACTTGATTTGATTAAAATTTTGTCGATAACATTTTGTAAAAATATGTTTATGTTTTCTGTATATCATAACTGCCCCTGCATCCTTCGTGATCAGTACTTTGCTTCCACTGTTTTTCAGACGCCGCAAAGTGTCCGGTGACGGATGTCCGTAAGTATTCGTTGACGAACAGGAAATCACTGCCAGTTCCGGTCTTACTATATCAAGGAATTCCTGTCCTGTAGAATATTTCGATCCATGGTGTGCCACTTTTAAAAAATCCACATTTTCCAGCCATCCATTCTGCAGCAGCTTTTCCTCTGTTTCCTTTCCGATATCTCCTGTAAAAATCCCTTTGAAATCCCCACTTGTCATCTCCATCACCATCGCATCTTCATTCACCTCTGTTCCTGTCGCCCCCAAAAGCGGCCACAAAACTTCCAGACTAATCTGTCCATACCGGACCCTGTCACCGGCTTTTGCATACAGCACCCTTGTTCCTGCTGCCTCTGCCAACTGTATCAATTCCTGATAATTTTTATTATCCTGTACATTCTGCCAGTCAGGAAGAATCAGTTTCTCTACGCGAAGAACGGTCAGTCCTTTCCCGATATATTCCAGAAGCTGGCGCACGCCACTGATGTGATCTTCATCTGTATGAGAAATATAGATTCCATCCAATCTGGAAATCCCTCTGCTCTTCAGATATGGAAGCAGCTGGTACTGTCCAAGTGCACTCTTGTTTGTGCTGCCGCCGTCAATCAGAATATTCCACTGATTCTCGATTTCTATTACAATTCCGTCACCCTGTCCGACATCCAGACACGCAATACGGAAATCTTCCCGTGGCTTATATCCGATCAGCAGGATTCCCAGACAGACTGTTACAACACATATACCACGAATCCCCCGGATTTTCATAACAGCCTCTTTACATTGGTTCTGTCTTTTATATCTTTTATGGCATTTATTAACCCCTGATTTCTGTAGTATCTGCACTCTCTTTCCAGAAATTTTCTTCTTATACAGATCAAATCCTCGCTTCCAAAGCCAAAAACTGTCATTATCCACACACACCTGCGCCGCCCGCCTGTATATCCACACAGCCACAGCTAAAATCACATAGTAACCCACAATCTGCCACACTTGGGGCTTTCCGCCTACCCAGGTACAGAACGGCAGTTTTCCTGCCAGTGCAGCCAGAAATTCATATCCTTTCAGAATAATCCTTCCCGGAATCACAGTCAGGAATGCACCTCTGTCGCTGAATAATCCCATAAGTGCACCTGCCGTTCCACTTCCCAGCACGACCCCCACTGTCGGAAGTACCAGCAGATTCAGAAAAATCCCAAGTACTGATACCTCCCCATAGAACCACAACACCACTGGCAATGTTGTAAGCAGCACTGTTCCAGAAGCCAGAAATGATTTCCAGAGTGATTTTCCCGTCGATTCCAGTAACACTCTTACACCTTTATCCTCTGTCTTCCACTGACTTTTTTCTTCTCTGTCCATCACTTCCGTGATCAACGGCCACACACATCCTATCCCAATCACAGAACCAAAAGACATTAGAAACCCTCCGTCCAACAGATACGCCGGATTCTCTACCAGTATCAGGATTGCCGAAGCCGCCATCCCCGTAGGCATGTCATAAATCCGTCCTGCAATCTTTGCTCCGACCGACAGCAAAAACATGCACACAGCCCGCATCGTTGAAACAGTTCCACCAGTCATCAGCCCGTACTGAAGCATGATCACCAATGCCAGCAGGCCTGCAGGCCTGATTCCCAGACCGATTTTTTTCAGAATATTGTACAGTCCCATTCCCAGCAGACTGATATGCAGCCCGGAAATCGCCAGAATATGAATGATCCCTGCCATCTGATACCGCATTTTCAGCTCCACATCCAGATTACTCTTGTCTCCAAGCACGATTGCCTCAAATGCACCAGCCTCATTTCCACAGACTTTCTCCAAAATCCCCGCCAACTTCTGCTTCATACCAATAAGAAACTGCCCATATGCGGAATGATTTCGTGACTGTTTCTCCACTTTTCCTTTTTTCATCACATAATAAATATGACGGCATGCATAATACTGTCTGCTGTCAAATTCTCCCGGATTTCCAGGTTCTGGCACTTCTTCCAGCTTTCCGGACACCAAAATAAGACTTCCTGCCAGAAGTTTTTTATTTTTGTTATTCTCTTTTAAATAAACTCTTACATTATCAATGGAAACTTTTTCAGAATTGTAAATAAGATAAGTATCTTTCAGATATACAGATTGAAATTCTTCATTCTCCTGGCACCTGACCACCTCCCCGCAGATAGTGGATTCCGGGTGCTTTTTAATCCATGTCTGTACAGACTCAGGCAATGGATTTCCCCGTATCAGGGAAAATCCAAGCCAATCTGTCACACACAGAAAAACAACCAGAAGCAGGCACAGGATACACACAGGGCGTCTCCTCACTCTTACTGCCTCCTTTTTATTCTTCGCTTACAATTTTATCATCTTTTTCATAGAAACGATACAGTGCCATCTTATCACCGAAAGTATCCAGTTTGTCCGAACTTCCAACTGTGATCTGCACTTTGTCAGCCTCCAGCGCATTCAGCAGTGAATTTACTACTGAATAAACCGGAATCTTCTCAGACACATCCAGGGCATAAGAAGAAAATACTCTGTCAAATGCCACATAACAGATTCTGTCCGCAATGGTCACATCCAGAATCTCCGTATTCTCCGGGATTGTCGGATAATGGCCTTTCTCCAACGGACCTTTCATCAGCTGCTCCAGTATGATCCGTTCTTTTGGAATACTGCGTTTATAGCGTACCGTCCGCTGCTCTTTCACCAGTTTCTTGCCATCTTTATCTGTGAAATAAAGAGTAAAGGTATTGCTGCAGTAAGCATCAGGTTCACTTCCCGTAAACTCTGCAAAAGTATCTGCTGTCATATCGCCTACAGCCTGACCTCTGGAATCTGTCAGGGCTTCATTCTCGATAGTAAATCTTACAGATGTAATTCCCGGAATCTGCAGAAATGTTTTAACTACCCCGGCTCGCACAAGAAGTTCCCTTGCACGGCTCATATTGCTGTACTGGCTGTTAAAGTTCACAACAAGAGTCTCCCCCTCTATGCTGTAGTTCATCTGCACTTCCTCAGGAAGCAGACTGATTCCAGAAGAATCAGCTTCCTGACTGTTCATCCGCTGCATCATATCCTTGAGCAGATACTCCGAAGTTGTCTCTTCCGGGTAATATGCTTCTTTCTGAAGCTGTGTCTCATCAGCATCAATATCATAGAGATAGTATGCCGGTTCTTTTTTATTTGAATCTTCGTGTACTTCTACCGAACATCCAGACATAAGGAGGCTCAATATCAGCACGACTGCAATCATTGAAATCTTCTTTCTCACAAACGGCACCTCCTATGACGGGATATATGACAGAGGAATGCGGACAGAGAATGTAGTTCCCTCTCCCTCTCTGCTGAATACTTTGATCGCTCCGTGATGCATCGCAATGGAACTCTTAGTGATCGCCAGTCCAAGACCGGTTCCGCCAATTTCCTTTGAATGGGATTTGTCTACACGATAGAAACGTTCAAAGATTCTCTCAATACTGTCTTCCGGAATTCCCATACCGGAGTCTGCCACTGTTACATAGAAATATTTATGGTCTGCATCCAGAGATACGCGGACCCAGCCATCATCTACATTATATTTGATACCATTCTCAACCAGATTACTGATGGCAAGTGTAAACTTCACCTCATCCACATCCGCCTCTACAGGGCGGAAACAATCCAGGATCAAGTCTATATTGCGTTTGTCTGCGATCGGACGCAGACGCTTCAGAATATCCTCAAGCAACTGATTAATATCCATATGTGTAATGTTCACATCTGCTGCTTTCTTATCCATTTTTACCAGAGAAAGCAAATCTGTGATAATCTTATTCTCCCGGTCAATCTCAGCAGTAATATCACTCATAAATTCCTGATAAAGCTCCTCCGGGATTCCCTGCTGTCCTACCAGTGAATCTGCCAGAACTTTCATTGAAGTCAGCGGTGTTTTCAGTTCATGGGACACATTAGATACAAACTCCTGCCTGGATTCATCCAGAATCTTCATACGGTTAACCATCTTGTTGAATGCATCTGTGATCAGTTCTGTCTCTGTATAATCAGGAACACTGATTTCTTCATCCAGAACTCCGTCCGTCAGATCTTCAATTGATTTGGTTACTCTTGCAAGAGGTTTTACCAGAATTGTTGACAACAGCCATGACAGGAATACAGAAAGCACCACAATGATCCCGATCATCATAACGCCCCTCTGTTCCAGTTCATCCAGTGTCTGTGCAATGTCCATTGTGGAAACCGTTACCAGCATCACACCCTGAAGCTGCTGAACATCCGGACTCTGTACAGGAACTGCCAGTTCCAGAACTTTACTCTTTGCATCGTAATTGCTTTTTTCTTCACCTTTGAGACACGCCACAGCCAAAGAACTCAAAAGTGTCTTCCCTTCTTCTGTGTGAAACGTATCTCCCACTATCTTAAAATCTCTGTCAGCCAGCAGAACTCGTCCGTTATACACATTGGAAAACAGTTCCAGTTTACTGTTTACAACATCTGAGCTTGTATCATTGAGGTAATTTTCCCTGATGATCAGATTGCTCAGGATCTCACACTGATCGCTCACAGTCTCCGTCAGCATGGAAACCGCACGGTCCTGGTAATTATGAAGCATTGTATAAGTCACAATAACACCTGGCACGATCCCCAGAATGATTAAGATAATCAGAATACGAAAACGCAGACTTCTGAAAAAATTGTTTCTTTTTTTCACCTTTTCAACTCCGTTCTCTTTGGGCATGCAGTTTGATGCATGCACTCTTTGTTCGTAAAACAGTTATTGTTTATCGAATCCTTATCATCTTATCACAGAAAAATGGGGTTTTCTACATCTTGACAAATAAAAATATAATAAATACTCTTTCCCAGATAAAATTTTATTTCTGATCATCTGGAAAAGAGTACTTTTTTTATTTTACAATCTTCTGATAAGTTACGGGATCGTTGATATTGGAAAAATACAAGTCCGGAGCCTGGCTTTCATAGCATTCGTATCCATTTCTCCGCAGAAAGGCAAAGACTGCACCTTTCCGCTCAGTGATCTCTTCAAGCATGGCATCTGCCAATTCCGTACGGTATACTCCCATAAGAGGCTCCTCATGTCCGCTGTGACTCATGATCACTGCTTTTGCGTTTGAATTCTGAGCCTGACGGATCAGTGCAGCCAGTTCGTCTGCCGGAACCAATGGCACATCTACACCAAGTACCAGGCAGTATGGATTCTTTGCTTCACGAAAGCATGCTTCCAGCCCTCCCAGAGGACCTTTTCCCGGGAAGCGGTCTGGTATAATGGGGTATTCATATTTATTTTCACCGTGGTAGCCGGATAGAAGAATATCGCTGATCCCCAGTTTCTTTCCTTTTTCTATCTGCATTTCGAGAAATGTTTTTCCTTCTATTATAAGATCTGATTTATCCCGTCCCATGCGGCTGCTGGCTCCGCCTGCGAGGACTACCATAGATATCTGCTTCTCCTGCATTATTATTTTTCCTTTTCCTTAATAATTAGATGAAGTAATTCATCCGCCAATCTGTGACATTCCCCTGATTTCATCCTGCTCCGTCTTTGCTTCATAGAAATTATGGCTGACTGGTTTATTCCAAATTACCTGGTAAATTGCATCTTTGAGCTGTTCATCTGTACAGCCGTCGCGCATCAGACCTCGTAAATCTGCGCCTTCCTGATACTGGAGACATCCCTTCATGAATCCTTCTGATGTAAGACGTACACGGTTGCACTGGCTGCAGAATTTATGAGTCATGGCACTGATAAATCCGATTTTTCCCTTAAAGCCTGCAATTTCATAATAATGGCACGGGCCATTTCCGTAGCGTTCATTTACTGCATGCATCGGACCGTATGCTTCTTCCAGTACTGCTTTGATAGATTCTTCATCCTGGAATGGGAACTGTTTTCCGAATCCGATTGGCATCATCTCGATGAAGCGCACATGGATTGGATATTTCTGTGCCAGTCCTGCAATCCCGATGAAGTTTTCTTTTTCCTTAATTACTGGAACGCTGTTAATCTTCAGGGAAAGTCCCGGATGTGCAAGTGCTGCTTCGATTCCCTCGAATACCTTATCCAATCCGTCACGTCTTGCTACTTTTTTAAAAAGTTCCGGATCCAGCGTATCAAGACTGATATTAATGGCATCAATTCCTGCATCCAACAATGCATCCAGCTGTTCTGCCAGCAGAATTCCGTTTGTTGTTAATGTTACTTTCTCGATTCCCGGGATTGCCTTTATCTGTTTTGCAAGACTTGCACATCCCTTACGGACAAGAGGCTCACCGCCTGTCAGTTTAATCTTACGGATTCCCAGATCTGCTGCACTCTTGCAGATGCGGAGAATCTCATCGTATATGAGGATTTCATCATGAGAAAGTGATTCCACACCTTCCGCTGGCATACAGTAAATACATCTCAGATTGCATCTGTCTGTCAGGGAAATCCTTAAATAATCTATTTCTCTTCCATATTTATCTATCATAGGGCTCTACCTGCCTTTTATTTTCTAAATCAAATGGATAACAATATCCGCTTGGTAACTCGTTTCTTCTAATATTTCTTCTGTTATTCGCCGTCAAAATTATGATTGCTATTATAGTTATTTCTAATACAATATTCCCTCGAGATGTCCTGTCTGTTTTTCTTCCATAATCGTTTGACACTGCATACTCCGCAGTCTATACTTAATGTATCAAGATTATTAAAATCCTTACCGGACGAAAGGAACAATCCTATGAAAATCAACGAACAATACCACAACCTTACCCTGCTCGAGAATGTCACCTATGAGTTTCTGGGTCGTGACGGAGAAACTCATGAAGAAACGGAACCAATCCTCGTAGAGCATATGATGGATGTGTATGTAAATGAACGTCTGACCATGAAACTGATCTGTATCCCGGAACATCTGGCTGAACTGGTTCTGGGCCGTCTTTTTACTGAAGGAATCATCACATCTGCTGATGATGTTGACCAGATTTACATCTGCGAATTCGGCAAACGTGCCCGCGTGATCCTGAGTAAAAATAAATCCGGGCAGTCTCATGAGGAAAACGAAGATTATGTTGCACCTACTCCTACCTGCTGCACCGGAAATCGTGTTCTTAATGATTATTTTATCACAGATCAGCCAATGATGCCAGTTACTCCTATCCCCTGGAAAAAACAGTGGATTTTTGATCTGGCAGACTGCTTCGCTAATGGCACTCCGCTTCACAGTCAGACCTGGGCGACTCACAGCTGTTTCCTTGCATGTGACGGAGAACTGCTCTTCCAGTGCGAAGATATCGGACGCCACAATGCGCTGGACAAAGCTATCGGTTATGCCCTGCGCCATAATGTTGATCTGAAAAAATGTGTGGTTTATTCCAGCGGACGTATCCCTACGGATATGGCAATCAAGGCAATCCGCGCCGGGATTCCGGTTCTGGCAAGCAAGGCTTCCCCTTCTGCCGAAGCAGTTGCTATGGCTAAAGAATACCACCTTACACTGATCTGCGCCGCACGCCGTGACCGCATGAAACTTTTTAACGGAAATAATCCGACAGAATGAATTCTGCAATACTCTTCGCATTATCCAGTTCAAAAAGTGGAACATCCTCTGAGATGGACAGTGCTTCTCTTTCTTCTGCATCCAGATTGGTGGCAATCGCCATCAACTTTTCTGGATTGCAGACACTTTCTGTTGAATTTCCCTTTCGTACAATTTCAATTTTGGGATAAGTGCTGTACTTAAATCCTTCCAGCAGAATCAGATCAGCCTCAGGAAAAAATTCCATCAATTCTTTTTCCGTAATCTGTGGCTGCTGCTTTACCAGCATATATTTTCCTTTCGAAAACACCACTGTCCCATATGCTCCTGCCTGAAGCTGACGGTATGTATCTGTTCCCGGAACATCCGGTTTAAAATCGTGACCATCATGCTTCAGTACTGCCACCCGAAGTCCTTTTTCTTTAAAATTCTCCAGCAACCTGCAGATCAGAGTTGTTTTTCCTGAATTCTTTATTCCGCTGATCGCAACTATTCTCTTTTTTTCCACCAGTTTCTTTGTTCCTCTCACAGCAAAATTGCGCTTACTCTATCTCCGGTATTCAGGCTCTTGCTTTCCTGATCTTCCATAGTTTTCGTATCGATCAGGCAGTTACATCCTGCCATAGAACTGAGCACTCCGTTGGAATGCAGTCCGTTCGGAAGATGAAATCTGCCATTTTCCCAGTATGCACGGATAAAACGGCGTCCTTTGATTCCTTTTACGAAATCATCTGCCATCACACCTGCAACTTCTTTCAGACCGATTGCCGGATTCTGCATCATTTTTTCCAGTGCCGGACGGATCAGGAGCTCTACAGTAACTGCAACACCAAAAGGATTTCCCGAGAGGCTGATCACAGGAACTTTTGCCATACACTTCTCTGAAACATTTTCATTTGAACCCTCTTTATTATACACTGAGAATAATGTTGGCATTCCCGGTTTCATCTTCACTCTCCAGAAGATCCGCTCTGCATTGATCAGACGCAGGGACTCGTGCATGATATCTTTCTTTCCCACAGAAACCCCTCCTGTAGTGATGATCATATCAGCCTGTTCTGTTGCCTCTTTTAACTTCTCCGCCATAATCTGCGGATCATCTTTGACTGCTTCCATATAGAAAGGTTCAATTCCCAGTTCCCGCAGTCTGGCTGACAGCATCGTCATGTTACTGTTGTAGATCTTGCCTGCCGGAAGAGGATTTCCCGGTTCTACCACTTCATCTCCGGTAGTAAGAAGTACAATCTTAGGCTGACGATAAACAGGTGCTTTTGCAGCTCCCATTCCTGCCATGACTGCTGCCTCCACATAGCCAATGTGAGTTCCTTTTTTCAGGAGTGTGGTTCCCTTTTTGAAATCTTCTCCTGCGAAACAGTAATTATCCCACTGCTTCTGCTCTGTGTAAATCTCTACGAAATCTTCTCCGTAATCTGTACGCTCCTGATAAATACAGCAGTCGCATCCTTTCGGAATTGCAGCGCCAGTCATGATCCGTACTGCCTGTCCATGCTCCACAACTCTTTCGGAATACTGACCCGCATCAATCTCTTCCATTACTTTCAGCTTCACCGGATGCTCTGAAGATGCCCCTGCAAGGTCCTCCGCCTTACATGCATATCCGTCTACCGGTGAACGGTCAAAAGGAGGATTGTTAAATTCTGCCACCATATCCTGCGCCAGGATTCTTCCCCCTGCTTTATTCAGTTCTACTTCTTCTGTCTCATTTATTACAGGCGTATACTGCAGAATCTGTTCCATTGCCTGTTCTACGCTGATTCCCTCCACGCACTAAATCCTCCTTTTGTCTTTTATCATTCAACTGTCAAATACCTGCAAAGTTCCCTTTTCTGATCATTCACAGGAGATATTGTTACTCTAATTTACAGGTTTAATCTCTGTTCCCTCTTTCAGCATTCCTGCCTCTATAATCTGGCAGAAAATAAACCATGGTTCCATCGGTGAGCAAACTTTCTCACCTTTATATGCATCCGATGCAGGGCCTCCCGCACCGATCCGCACTGCTTCCAGCAGCACATCTCCGCAGCGAAATCTGCTCCCTTCTGTAATCGCATTCCAGTCAAGACCCTCTGTCAGAAGGTTCTCACCGAAACGTCCATACCTGACAGGCTCTCCTGTCTCGTCAAAGTATGGTTTTACTTTTTCATATGGGAGAAGAGTAACCTGTCTTCTTCCACCCATTCCATAATGTACATCACCCACAAGCCCCTGCAATGTTGCTTCACATTCATGAATGTTCTGCGAGCTGGTCTTGCGTTCTTTGCTGATGCATACACATAATATCTTCGCCATTTTCTGCCTCATCCTTCCTGCTGCTCAAACAAATATCAATATTACTTTTGCAGAATCCTTTTATCAGATTTACTCAGATTGCCCAGAATGCAATATTTACATTCTTCCCTGCATTTCTCAGATGCTCTACAAGCTGTTCTGCCACTTCTTCTTTACGTTTCTCTGTAATCCCCAGTTCTACATTGTTCTTATTAATGGCACCACCGAAATAAAAATTAATGTCTGTTGCAGTCTCAAACAACATCACTCCCAGAAGCGCAGCTGCATCTTTCTTTCGTTTCAACCTGTTAAATACCAGCTTATCCTCCAGCCATTCTTCACAATATTCCAGCAGATGTTCAATTGTAAGAAATCCCTCTGTCACCAATTCTGCGCCTTCCAGCTTATAATAAGCAGGAACATCTCCACAGGCAGTTTCACTAAGCGAGATCAAATCTTTGTCCAGATATCTGGCGGCACATTGCGCAGTAGTTCCTCCGCAGATTACGTGATATCCTTCTTCCTCAAAGAAAGATTTCAGGTATCTCTCATCATGTTCTTCCTTACTCGGCGGACCAATCATGATATTCACAACCTGCTTCTGCCGCATCCTCAACACAATAGCTGTAATATCATCATCCGTCTCATTCAGATTCAGATCAAGGCTTGCTTCTGCCAGATAACCTGCCATTTCCTGAGCACTCATACCCTTGTAATATTTCGCCCTACAGAAAGCCATCACGTCTTCTCTGCCCCAGCCACCATTTGTAGTCTTTCCCATCCCGGCATTGGTCACACCGTCAGACATAATGATCAGCATATCCTCTTCCTGCAATTCAAAACAGCTTTTGTGAATTTCTTTCTCCTCAATCATGCTGGTTTCTACAGGATAATCAAACAGCTTTCCATCTCTGAGCAAAATTGCATCCGGATTATCAAACTGGTAAAGACTAACCTGTTTCCCCTGAAAATTCAGCACTGTAAAAGTAGCATAAGCCAGATTCCTCACACTGCATACAGGCAAAGTTTTGGCAACTGCACGTACTGCTTCGTCCAGTTCAACCTGATTAATGATCATAGTACTGAGCATGGTCGCAGTCAGTGTGGAAAGAATGTTCGCTTTCACACCACTCCCTAAACCATCGGAGAGCACCAGCACATGGTCTTTATCATTTTCTTCGATTTTATAACAGTCTCCGCAGAGAAATTCTTTCTTCTTGTTCAGGCTTACATGGCCAAAGTCAATACATAAGCCATTAAATTCCACATTCAGTCCGTGATATCTATTTCTTTTCATTTGATTTTTCGCTCTCCAGAAGTATGGTATTCTTTAGTTTCTCCACTGCCACCTTAGTATCTGCCGCAGTCTCCCCCAGAAGTCCTGCGATCTGCTGAACAATTTTTAACTGTTCTTCTACCAGTTTATCTGCCATTCTGGCTGCCTCGAGCTGTGCATGCTGGATCTGATCCTTGTGTTTTCGCTCTTTTGTGATATCTTTCATAATGCAGAGGATCATTTTATTCTCCCTGTCATTCGTCATCACACGGTCCAGATAACGCTTCTGTTCTTCCAGATATATTTCATCCTGCATCAGATTTCTGTCAAATGCCAGAATACTTGCAAAGCTGTAATCTTCCATAATTTCTGAAACCGGATGCCCGATCAGCCTGCGTTTATGTGGTGTATTGAACAGATCTGTCGCCGCCTGATTCATTTGGATAATTCTCAGATTATAATCTACTGTAACCAGCAGACCAGGCATTGCATTAAATACTTTATTTGAATAACTCTCCTGTTTTGCCCGCATATATGGAATACACATGGCAACCTCTGCCTTATTCTGAATAATGGCGATTGCCTTTTCCCGGCATGTGTTGTACCCGCAGGCACCGCAGTTTAATTCATCCTTTGGAGAAAATTTTCCCATTTCTGCCAGAGCATCCCTGATTTCTTCTTCAGAAACCTCATCCTGCTCCTGTGCAGGACAGTAGCCGAAATTCTTTCGCAGTTCAAATCCCGGTAATTCATAGTCTCCCTGCTCTCTGTGAAAATCTTTTCCAAAAGCTGCATTCTTCACTGCCAGAACATCTGCCAGATAACGTCCTTTCTTCATCTGAAAAGAAGGACCAGCCACACAGCCGCCGCTGCATGCATACATCTCAAGAAAACAGTTTGCAAAATCCTCCGGATGAAGTTCTTCCAGAACCTCCCTGCACTGTTCCATTCCGCTTACAGAAAGCTTGCGAATTCCTTTTACAGATCCAAGCAAGTCTGTCAGACCATCTGCAATAGCAATTTCTCTGGAACGGTAGGCAATCTGTTCAGGTTCTTTCTCAGCTATGGAAATCCCTTCTTTTTTCATCCATTGTGCAAGTTCTTCCAATGTAATAACATAATCCACTTCATTTCCGGAATCCCTCAGTTCCGACATGGCCGAAATACAGGGACTTACATAGACAATCCTTGCCTTCGGATATTGTTTTTTCAGATAGCTGGCATGAAACTGCATCATAGAAGCAGACTGTACCAGGTTTCCCAGAAGATGCGGATAATGTTTCTTGACAAGCTGCACGATTACAGGACAGGCTGAAGAAATCATCACTCCCTGTTCCTTCTGCTCCGGAAAAAGCGTTTTGTACTGCGCAGTCATCAGGCTTGCACCTTCTGCCGCATCTGCTGCGTCTGCAAATCCCAGTTTCTTCATCGCTTCTCTGATCTCGTTGACACCGGTTACCCCAAAACGTGCCAGATATGCCGGATGAAGAGAGGCAACAACCTGCGCCTTATTTTCCATTGCACTGCGGATTGCAGGAATCATATTCTGTTCTTCCTTGGCATCCTGCGGACAGACAAGAATACATTTCTCACAGTAAATGCACTGGCTCTCTATAATTCTCGCCTGATGATCATGGACACGGATTGCCTTGACCGGGCAATTTCGGACACATTTATAACAGTTCTTACAACTGACTTTCTTAAACTGAAGGATTGACTGAAATCTTTGCATGCCTCGTACCTCTTGTTTTATAAGACTTTAAAGGCTGCCGCAAGGACAGCAGATCCATGCGACAGCCCTATGTATTTTTTATGCTTTCTCGATCTTAATTGCGCATACCTTATATTCAGGTATTCTTGCATATTTGTCAAGTGCGGCGTTGGTCAGCCAGTTTGCATTTCCATCCGGGAAGTGGAATGGCATCCAGCTCTCACCCGGTGAGGTCTTTGTGCCTACACGGGCAGTAGACTCGATAGATCCTCGTCTGGAAGAAACTCTGACTTTATCTCCGTTCTTGATACCCAGCTTGTCGGCATCTACGATATTCATTTCAATAAATGAATGACCTTCGATTTCCATAAGTTCAGGTGTCTTTCCTGTCATGGCTCTGGTTGTGTAATGATACAGGATACGTCCTGTCATCAGGATGATCGGATATTCCTCATCCGGAAGCTCTGCGGACGGTACATATTTCGCCGGATAGAACCAGCCAAGACCACGGGAGAATTTACCAACATGCATAATCGGTGTTCCCGGATGATCCTTGGATGTACATGGCCACTGGAGTCCCTGTCCGTGAACCTCTTCACTGTCAAGACGTTCATGGCTGATACCTGCGAAACTCGGTGTCAGGGATGCAATCTCATCCATAATCTGAGCAGATGTCAGATGTGGCTGCGGATATCCCATACGGTTCATCAGATCGATGATGATGTCTGTATCCAGTCTCATCTCGCCAGGTACTGTGACTGCTTTTCGCACTCTCTGTACACGACGTTCTGTATTGGAGAAGGTTCCCTCTTTCTCTGCATAACTTACACCAGGAAGAATAACATCTGCATACTGTGCAGTTTCTGTCATAAAGAGTTCCTGTAATACAAAGAAATCAAGACTCTTTAATGCTTTGATAATGTGTGTGGTATCCGGATCAGTAACTACCGGGTCCTCACCATAGATATACAGACCTTTGATTTCGCCTGTGATTGCTTTCGGGAATACATCTGTTGCGTGTGTTCCAATATTCGGATCCAGTTTCACGCCCCATGCTTTCTCAAATTTCTCACGTACTGCAGGATCAGTAACTTTCTGATATCCAGGATATACGTTCGGCTGAGCACCCATATCGCAAGCACCCTGTACGTTGTTCTGTCCACGAAGCGGATTAACACCACAGCCTTCACGACCAAGTTTACCAACCATCATTGCCATATTAGACATGGACATAACACCCTCTGTACCAGTGGAATGTTCGGTTACACCAAGGCAGTAGATGATAGGAGCACGGTCAGCTTTTGCATACATGATCGCTGCTTTTCTCAGATCATCTGCATCAATATGGCAGATCTCTGCTACTTTCTCAGGTGTGTAATCTTTAACAATTTCTTTTAATTCTTCAAAACCTTCTGTACGCTCTGCAATGAACTTGTCATCCTGAAGTCCTTCTGAAAGGATTACATTCATAATACCATTTGCAAAAGCAACGTTTGTACCAGGTTTCAGTTTCAAATGAATGTCTGCTTTCTTTGCAAGACCGATATCACGCGGATCAACTACGATAAGTTTGCAGCCTCTCTTAATTGCCTGACGGATCTGCATACCAACTACCGGATGCGCTTCTTCAGGGTTAGAACCAACCAGCATGATCAGATCAGCATTTTTTGTGATATCTTCGATCGGGTTTGTCATGGCACCTGAACCCAGAGTCATGGCAAGACCTGCTACAGATGCAGAGTGACATACACGGGCACAGTTATCAGTGTTGTTGTTACCGAAACAGCAACGAACCATCTTCTGAACCATGTAAATATCTTCGTTCGGTGATCTGGAGCATGCAAAACCTGCAAGGGAATTAGAACCATACTGTTTCTTGATCTCCATAAATTTGGAAGCAACCAGATCCAGTGCCTCATCCCATGTTGCACGTTCAAATTCACCGGTTTCTTTATTCTTAATTAACGGATACTTAATACGCTCCGGTGACTGTACGAAATCGAAGCTTCCGCTACGGCCCTTAACACAGAGCAGTCCTTTATTGGACGGTCCATTTGCCGCTTCTGTATCTACGATCTTTCCGTCTTTTACAAGTAGATAATACTGGCAGCCTGTTGCACAGTGTGGACAGGTAGTCAGAACTTTCTTGTCAATCTGGTATGGACGGTATTTCTTTCTGCGCTTCATGGTCAGAGCACCTGTTGGACAGGCCTGAACACAGTTGCCGCAGGATTCACAGATACCTTCATTCCATTTATGTTTATAATGTGCACCGATCACAGACTGGAAACCACGATCCATTGTATCGATTGCACCTCTTCCTACGATTTCCTTACAGGTATTCACACAGCGATGGCAGAGAATACAAAGGCTTGGATCATAGGTAAAAAATTTATTAGTATCATCAATCGGCATATCCTTCATTTCACCAGGATAGCTTGTCTCAGTTACACCATATTCAAAACAGTAGTCCTGTAATTTACAGTCACCGTTTGCTTCACATGAGAAACAGTGTACACGATGGTCGGAAAGAAGGAGATCAAGAGTATCCTTACGATATGCAATAACCTTCTCAGACATTGTCTGTACTTCGTCTCCCTCTGAGCAGCGAAGTGTACATGCCGTATCAAATTTGGTTCTTCCGTTATTTGTAACTTCTACCACGCACAAACGACAGGAACCATCCGGCAATACATTCTCCAGATAGCAGAGTGTAGGAATCTCCACTCCGATCTGTCTGGCAGCCTGCAGAATAGTCGTACCTTTCTCTACCTCTGCAGGAATTCCATCTATAGTCAAATGAATCATCTTTTCACCCTCCTTAATTCACAGAAATTGCGCCGAATACACAATTTTCCAGACATGTTCCGCACTTAATACACTTGGAGGTATCAATGCTGTGAGGCTCTTTCTTATTGCCTGCGATCGCACCAACCGGACAGTTTCTCGCACACTTGGTACATCCTTTACATTTCTCAGGATCAATTACATAAGAACGCATTGCCTTACATACATGAGCTGCGCACTTCTTATCTACAATATGCTCTACATATTCATCACGGAAGTTCTTTAATGTGGAAAGTACCGGAAGCGGTGCACTCTTTCCAAGTCCGCAGAGTGAACGGTCCTTGATAAAGTTTCCAAGGTGTTCCAGTTTATCCAGATCTTCCATCTCACCTTTGCCTGCTACGATCTTCTCAAGGATCTCAAGCATGCGCTTTGTACCGATACGGCAAGGTCCGCATTTACCGCAGGATTCTCGCTGAGTAAAGCCCATGAAGAATCTCGCTACCTCAACCATACAGGTATTCTCATCCATAACTACCAGACCACCGGAGCCAACGATTGCACCGTATTTCTTAACAGAGTCAAAATCAAGCGGTACATCCAGATGTTCTTCTGTCAGACATCCGCCGGATGGTCCGCCGATCTGTACAGCCTTGAATGCTGCACCTGCTTTCAGACCGCCTCCGATATCAAAGATGATCTCTCTTAAAGTTGTTCCCATCGGAACCTCAATCAGACCTGTATTCTCAATAGAACCTGTCAGTGAGAATGTCTTAGTTCCAGGTGAACCTTCTGTACCGATACTTCTGTACCAGTCCGCTCCTTTAAGAATGATCTCAGGAATATTTGCATAAGTTTCTACGTTATTCAAAACTGTAGGTTTCGCCCAGAGTCCCTGTTCAACTGTACGAGGCGGTTTTACACGAGGCATACCTCTGCTTCCTTCGATAGAAGCAGTCAGGGCAGAACCCTCACCACATACGAAAGCACCTGCGCCACGGTTGATATGCATATGGAAGGAGAATCCTGTTCCAAGGATATCATCGCCTAACAGTCCGACTTCTTCCAGAACTGCGATCGCATGTTTCAGCCGCGCTACAGACTGCGGGTACTCCGCACGTACATAAATATATCCATTCTGTGCTCTTACCGCATAAGCAGCAAGCATCATACCTTCGATCAGACGATAAGGATCACCTTCCATTACGGAGCCATCCATGAATGCTCCCGGGTCACCTTCATCACCGTTGCATACTACATAATGAACAGGATCAGCCTGACGGGCTACCTGGATCCATTTCTTACCTGCCGGGAAGCCACCGCCTCCACGTCCGCGGATACCGGATTTATCAACCTGATCGATAACCAGATCCGGATCCATCTCAAACATTGCCTTTTCCAGAGCCTGGAAACCGCCGCTTGCTATGTATTCTTCCAGAGATTCTGCATCAAATTTACCACAGTTCTTCAGAACAATTCGTGTCTGTTTTGCGATAAACGGAATGTCTTCCGGTCCACGGCTTACTTTGCCGCCTTTCTGATAAAGCAGTCTCTCGATTGTTTCATTGCCCTGAACACTCTTCTCAAAAATCTCCTGGCAGTCTTCGATCTGAACCTTTGTATACTGGATCACATCGTCACCCTTCTGGATACGAACCAGAGGTCCAAGTTCACAGACACCCTGACATCCTGTTTTCTTCACACCTACGTGTGCGTCTTTGTCATGAGGTCCGAACTCAATTGTTACTCCAGGGGCATCCTTGGCGATCTCCATGAATTTCTCATAGATTTTCTGGGAACCGGTCGCAACACATCCGGTACCTGAACAGACAAGGATACGACAGTCATAGGAATCAAGCACCTTAACGGCTTCTTCTCTGACCTGGTCTAATGCTTCTTTATTCTGGATCATCCCTGTTCGCCCCCTCTCAGTTTATCGATCAGCTCATCTGCCTTCTCAGGTGTCATTCTCGGATGTACATCCTCATTCACCATCATAGTCGGTGCAAGACCGCATGCACCAAGACAGGAAACGGTTTCTACCGTAAACATCATATCGTCTGTGGTTTTCTTTGTTCTGGAAAGTCCCAGTTTCTTGTACAGTTCTTCCAGGACCGGTATAGACTTTCTTACATGACAGGCTGTTCCGTCACAGACCTTGATCACGTATTTACCTTTCGCATCAAATGAGAAATTCTCATAGAATGTTGCCACACTGAAAGCTTTCGCTTCTGTTACACCGATCTGCTCTGCCACATATGTAAGTAACTCCCCTGGCAGATATCTGTACACTCCCTGAATGTCCTGCATGATCGGAATCAGTGATGCCGGCTTTTTACCATAGAAAGCAATGATCTCGTCCGCTTTCTGATAAAATGATTGATCTAGCATTTCGTACCCTCCTTATACCTTCTTTTTCTCTTTTTATTGCACTCTTTACATATTGTAACGTTAATTATATGCCTTTTTCGTCATTTTCACAAGTGAATTTATAGAAATTTTCAAAATTTTTATTATTATTCTCTATAAATGTTGGTTTTGTTTGTCTAACTTTTATCAGCTTCGTTCAATAATAAACTATGTTCGATCTAACCAAAACAAAACCGAATAAAACCAAACAGTCATAAAGATTATTCATATCCAGAACGTCACATAAAACAGTCTCAGTCAAAATACCGTAAATTAAAAACAGACCGTATTCTATGAGAACAAAATCATAAAACACAGTCTGCTTTATCTTATTTTTATCAGTTCTGTCTATTGAGCCTGAAAATAATATCCAACGCCCCATTTAGTGTGTACATATTTCGGCTCGCTTGGATTCGTTTCGATTTTCTCACGAAGGCGACGGATATGTACATCCACAGTACGTACATCACCCGGATACTCATACCCCCATACAATATTCAGCAGATTCTCACGGCTGTAAACCTTGTTCGGATTAAATACCAGAAGTTCAAGTACATCAAATTCCTTAGCTGTCAGATTGATTTCCTTTCCCGCGATAAATACACGTCTGCCTTCACAGTCCATACGAAGATCACCGACTTCTATACTCTTTGCTTTCTCTTTCTCTTCATGGTCACTTCCCGCACGGCGCATAATGGCTTTGATACGTGCTTTTACTTCCAGAATGTTAAATGGTTTGGTGATATAATCATCTGCCCCATACTCCAGTCCGAGAATCTTGTCCATGTCCTCGCCCTTGGCCGTCAGCATCACGATCGGTACATTGGAAAATTCACGAATCTGCTGGCATACTTCCAGTCCGTCCATCTTTGGCAGCATCAGATCCAGAAGTATAATATCGTATTTTTTATCTTTTGCTTTTTCTACTGCTTCTTCTCCGTCGTAAGCACAGTCAACTTCCATTCCATCCTGTTCCAGGCTGAAACGGATTCCTTTTACAATTAACTTCTCATCATCTACTACCAATACTTTCCTGCTCATTCGGTTCTCCTTATCCTACTACTATCTCATCTTTTATCTTTGCAAAAGTACCTTCTTTGATACCCTGTACATTCATAATATCCTCTATCACAGCAAATGGCCCGTTCTCCTCCCTGTAAGCAATGATCGCCTGAGCACGGGTCGCCCCGATCCCTGTCAGTGTGGTCAGCTGAGCTTCATCTGCAGTGTTTATGTTAATCCTGTTATCCTGCTGTCTGGAAGATACGGCTTCTGAATTCCGAGAGCTATCACTGCCGGACACATTAGATGCATTCGCCAGTTCCGCCTGACTCATTCCCTGTTGTTCCATTTCTTCCCGTGTAAGAATGTAAAGCTGCTGACCATCTGTCAGAACTCCTGCACGATTCACACAATTCTCAACAGCCTCCGGAAGATATCCTCCAGCTGCCTCAATCGCCTGAAACACCCTGCTTCCTGCTGCCAGTTCAAACACCCCCGGATTCGCAACCGCTCCACAGACATCCACATAAATCCTCTCCTGCTGCATTTCTGCATTAGAGATTCCTGTATTACCTGTGTCATTTCCCTCACTGCCGTCAGAACTTCCTGAATCCATCGAATCCGAATCCTCTGTTCCCGACTTCTGTGAATTCCTGTCATCCTTCTGGTTATCTGTCACGTCTAAACTCTTCTTATCCGGCGTTTCCTTATCTGATGTTTTTGGGTCTGACGATTCTGCATCCACTTCTGCTTTCGCTTCCTGGAATCCTTCTATCAGAAACTGTGCTTCTCTGCTCTTACATCCTGTCAGTCCTGTAAGAAATAAAACACTGCTCAACATCAGTATCATAACATAACAAGATTTATTCTTTAATGTCTTTCTCTTCATCAGCAAGGTCCTCTCTTATTTTCAAAGTAAGAGTCCCCTGTCCATAATGCCACCCTTATTGTAACGAAATCTTAAAGATTTTACAATAGTAAACTCTTATTTTTGCCATTTAAATATAATAATTCCGGCGATTGCAATAAGCATTCCCAGGATTTTGCGCCATTCAAAAGGCTGCTTATCCACGCCAAACATTCCAAACAATTCAATCACATAAGCGACCACAAGCTGAGAAATCACAATCAGCATTGCCGCTTTTGCCGGTCCAAGCGAGCCCATACTCTGAATAACTGTGATCGTAATAAATGCCCCGATCACGCCGCCAAGCAGTGTATACTTATTGTCAACTTGCCAGAGCGCAGCTATACTTTCCCGACCTGTAAAAAACCACGCCAGTACACAGACCACAAATGCAGACAACTGTACCCATCCCGTAGATACCCACAGACTGGTCTGTTTCGTCACTTCCGTGTTAAAAACACCCTGAATACTCATCAATGCACCTGACACCAGTGCTGCAATAAATCCCCACATAATAACTTCCTCCCAAAGATTAATAAACTATTCATTTCCCCTAAAATCCTTACTTCAGTGAACAAAAGTCTCCTATTCGCAGTTTGCTTATAACCAAACGGTTTCTTTCGCAAATTAATAAAATTCCCTTCTCCCTGACCTCAAATTTTATGTTTAAAAGAGGTACTGCTATTTAGCAGTACCTCTTATTTCTTTATAAGATTAGTTTATTCATTTCAGGCAAAATCATGCGTACAACATTAATACAATTTAGATTACACTTAATAAATCTATAACGTTTCTTCAGCTCACCCGCCAGACGTATTATATATTTACCCACAGCATAACGGAAGGCCATTGCAAAATACAGCGGCCTTCGAAAAATTTCCACTATTTTATTATTCCATACACTCATCAAGAATAGCAGCCATCTTATCAATGTGTTCTTTTGTGATCACAAGCGGAGGTACGATTCTCAGTACATCACTGCCTGCGGAGATCACCAGTAGTCCTTTTGCAAGAGCAGCTTTTACAACCTCACCAACCGGGCGGCCCTGGATCACGATTCCCTGCATGAAGCCCATGCCTCGTCTTGTGGCAGCGCATTCATGTTTCTCAACCAGTTCATCCAGTTTCTGTTCCAGATATGGTGCTGTTTCCTGTACATGTTCGATGATCTTGTCATTCTCATAAATGTCAAACACTTTGCTGACTGCAGCACATACAAACGGATTTCCGCCGTAAGTTGTACCATGATCACCTGGCTCCAGAGAAGCTTTGGCAGCTTTCTCACCCAGTACAAATGCACCTACCGGCACACCACATCCGAGTGCTTTTGCATTTGTCATGATATCCGGCTGTACACCATATGCCTGCCATGCAAAATAATGTCCGGTTCTTCCCATACCGCACTGGATCTCATCAAAGATCAGCATAATATCTTTCTCGTCACAGATCTGGCGCAGACCTTCCAGGAATTCTTTCTTCGCCGGATAAATACCGCCCTCACCCTGTACAACTTCAGTAATAATTGCACAAGTCTTATCTGTAATCTGAGCCTTTACACTCTCAAGATCATTGAAATCCGCAAACTTCACGCCGCCCATCAGTGGCTCAAACGGCTCTCTGTAATGAGCAGTTCCTGTTACAGAAAGCGCTCCGATACTTCTTCCGTGGAAAGAATGGTTCATGGCAATGATCTCATGGTCTGCATGTCCGTCACGTACATACGCATATTTCTTCGCTGCTTTTAAAGCACCTTCAATTGCTTCTGTACCACTGTTAGTAAAGAATGCCTTGCTCATTCCGCTTGCCTTTACCAGCTTTGCACCGGCTTCAATAATCGGCTCATTATAATATAAATTGGAAATGTGCATCAGCTTATCAATCTGATCTTTTAATGCTTCATCATATCCCGGATAATGATATCCCAGAGAATTTACAGCAATACCTGCTGCAAAGTCCAGATATTCCTTTCCCTCGGAATCATATAAATAACATCCCTGTCCTTTTTCAAAAACAACAGGAAAACGATTATAAGTGTGAAGGATACTCTCTTCGGATTCCTTCATCTGTTCATTCATGTTCATTGTAATATTTCTCCCCGTCTTCTCTCAGAATTGCAGTACCAATACCTTTGTTTGTAAAGATTTCCAGCAGTAAGCTGTGCGGAATTCTTCCATCAAGGATATGTACTCTGTTAACGCCTTCTTCAATGGCATCAATACAGTTTTTCAACTTCGGAATCATACCGCCGCCTACATATCCTTCATCGATCAGTTTCTGTGCTTCATCTACATGAAGTTCAGAAATCAGGCTGGATGGATCATCTTTGTCTTTATAAACACCTTCAATATCAGAAAGGAATGCAAGTTTCTCTGCATGTACTGCCTCTGCAATGGCACATGCGGCATCATCTGCATTGATGTTATAAGTAGCGAAATTATCATCATAACCTACCGGGAAAATGATCGGCAGGAAATCTTTCTCCAGAAGATCTTCCAGAATCTTCGGCTCAACTTTTGTAACTTCACCTACGAAACCAATATCTCCGCCCTCTGTCTGTTTCTTGCGGCATTTCAGCAGACCACCATCTTTACCACTGATACCAACCGCATTTACACCGAGAGATTCTACCATGGCAACCAGTTCCTTGTTTACCTTTGCAAGAACCATCTCTGCGATTTCCATAGTATCTTTATCTGTTACACGAAGACCATTGATAAACTTCGGCTCCATACCAACCTTACCAACCCAGCGGCTGATTTCCTTACCACCGCCGTGAACAATGATCGGTTTAAAACCAACCAGTTTCAGAAGAACTACGTCTTTGATAACATTCTTCTTCAGTTCATCGTCCAGCATGGCACTTCCGCCATACTTTACAACTACAATCTTACGATTAAATCTCTGAATATAAGGAAGCGCCTCGATCAGCACCTCTGCCTTGTCCAAGTATTTCTGATTAACCATCTGTCTTTCTCCTTATTCCCTGAATCTTTCTGAAAAATAAATCTTTCTTTTACTATAAAAAAATACCAATCTCTGTTTTTCAGACAAATCTTTGTAATCTATTTTATAACTTGACTGCCATCCCTATCTGTTCTGACCGGAATCATTTCATTCTGTCTCCTGCAACAGCAGCCTGTCAATTTCTTTTATTATGAACGATAATCTGCATTAATCTTTACATAATCATAGGTCAGATCACAGCCCCATGCAGTTGCCGTAGCATCGCCCATCTTCACATCAGCGATTGCTGTAACAGCCTCCTCTGAAAGAATCTTAGTAGCTTCTTCCTCGCTGTAATCTGTAGCAACACCATTCTCAATGATCTTAATCTTTCCGACCTTACTCTCAAAGTAAAGGTCAACCTTTTCAGGATCAAACTGCGCACCTGAATATCCCATCGCACAGAGGATTCTTCCCCAGTTTGCATCATGACCATAAATAGCTGCCTTTGTCAGAGAAGAAGTTACAACAGATTTGCTCAGAGTAACCGCCTGCTCTTTAGACTCAGCACCAATGATCTTCACTTCAAATAAAGCAGTTGCACCCTCACCATCACCGGCAATCTTCTTAGCCAGAGAAGTATTGATATAATTCAGCGCAGCCTTGAAAGTCTCATAATCCTCACCCTTCTCTGTGATCTCCGGATTCTCAGCCAGACCATTTGCCAGAAGAAGAACCGTATCATTAGTAGAAGTATCACCATCTACAGAAACCATATTGTAAGTATCCTTGACATCCTCACTTAACGCTTCCTGAAGCATTTTCTTGGAAATCTTAGCATCTGTAGTGACAAAGCCAAGCATGGTGCACATATTCGGATGGATCATACCTGAACCCTTGCACATGCCGCCGATGGTAACTGTCTTGCCGCCAATCTCAATCTGAACAGCAACTTCCTTCTTCTTTGTATCCGTAGTCATGATAGCCTTCGCAGCCTCGGTACCTGCTTCCAGAGATCCATCCAGTTTCGGAGCCATCATCTTCACACCATTCTTAATACGGTCAATCGGCACCTGCATACCGATAACACCGGTGGAAGCAACCAGCACGCTGTCAGCTGCCACATTCAGAACCTCAGCTGCCGTATCTGCAGTCTCCTTACAATATCCATAACCTTCAGCACCTGTACAGGCATTTGCAATACCACTGTTACAGATCACTGCCTGTGCATACGGATGATTATAAACAATATCCTGATCCCATTTAACAGGAGCAGCCTTCACAACATTTGTAGTAAAAGTACCCGCTGCCACACAAGGCACCTCACTATAAACCATCGCCATATCAGTTCTGCCCTTATATTTAATCTCAGCAGCTGCCGCTGCTGCCTGAAACCCCTTAGCCGCCGTAACGCCACCTTCAATAATCTTCATAAAACTTATCCTCCTAATATTCCACAACTTCCCTTTTTCAGGGCCTGCCGCAGGTCCCCTGCGCAGCCGCCCCCAGTTACTGGAAAAGTCAGCTCCGGAAATTATTTGTGTTTGTACGCATTTGCAGGGACTGTAGTAACTCTTAGTGCTCGGGAATTTGCGTTATGGAAAAAAAGCTCACTGTCTGAGCGAAGCGAGTTTGAGCTTCTTTTCCATGCTTTTAGCAAATTCACGAACACCTAGAGTTACTAAGCCCCGAAACCGCATACAAACACAAATAATTTCCGGAGCGTCCCCTTTTTTCAATGAATCATCACGGACACATCGGCACCTGCAGCAGCCCCTCAGATTCCTTAAATCCAAACAACAGATTCATATTCTGCACAGCCTGTCCTGCCGCACCTTTAACCAGATTATCCATAGCCCCCATCATAATCACTCTATGAGTTCTAGGATCAATCTTAAAGTTCACATCCACATAATTGCTTCCCTCCACGCACTTAGTCTGCGGACACACATCCTTATCAAGCACTCGAACGAAAGTCTCATCCTCATAATACTTATCATAAATCGCTTTCACTTCTTCATAAGAAACATCCTTAGTCAGAGAAGCATAAGCAGTCACCAGAATACCACGGTTCATAGGAATTAAATGAGGAGTAAAGTTAATCAGCACCTCTTTACCGCATGCATAACCAAGCTGATCCTCAATCTCCGGTGTATGTCTGTGAGTAGCAACACCATAAGCCTTGATATTCTCATTTACTTCACAGAACAGATTTGCAACCTTAGCTCCACGTCCCGCTCCTGAAGTACCGGACTTCGCATCAATAATAATGGTAGAAGGATCGATCAGTCCTTCTTTGATCAGCGGATAAATAGAGAGTGTGGAACATGTCGGATAACATCCAGGGTTCGCGATCAGTCTTGCCTTCTTGATATCCTCACGGTTAATCTCACATAATCCGTAAACAGCTTCATCAATAAACTGCGGAGCCTTATGCTCGATGCCGTACCATTTCTCATATTTCTTCACATCTTTAATACGGAAGTCTGCACTCAGGTCAATAACTTTCGCTTTGGAAAGAATTCCTTCATTAATTAAAGAAGCACAAAGTCCCTGAGGGGTTGCTGTGAAGATTACATCTACTTCGTCAGCTAATGCTTCCATATTGTCATCCATACATTTCGCATCTACCAGTTTAAAAAAATTCTGATAAACATCCGCATATTTCTGGTCAATGTAACTTCTTGAACCATACCATGCAATTTCTACATCTTTATGTCCCAGAAGCAGTCTCACGATCTCGTTACCTGCATAACCTGTGGCACCGATAATTCCTGCTTTAATCATAATAATTTCCTCCATTTTTTGCCTTATCAGCAAGGTTTATTTTCCATTTTTCTTCTGCTCTTCTATTTCATGCTGTCAAGTATATCTTAGTTCTTTTTTTCTTATCTGTGAAGTTCTTTTTTACTGCCGCCATCCTGTCTGTATCTGTCGGCAATAAGTTCAACAGCATTGTAAAACTTTACTTTATCAGAGCGCTGGACTAATTATACATCTTACCTGCATAATATGCAATAGTCATTTTCCAATGTTTTTACATGGATTTTAATTTAGATTGTTCATTTTCCCTTGTTTTTACCTATATTATGTTGCATATTTATGCAAAAATGAATAAAACTTTTTTGTATTTTTCTATTGCATATTTATAAAAAAAGGTGTATATTATCACTTGTTAAGCGGAGTCGCAGGAAAACATCTCATTCCGCATTGAATATTTATTCAAAAAATAATTTCAAAAATTCCCGCATTTATTCAAAAATAATGCGCTGAACTCCCGACCTATTCATTTACTTTCAGCAAACGGATATCTCAGGAAATTTTTACAAATTAAGAAAATAATAAAATCCAATTTCAGGAGGAATACAATCATGAAAGAAAAAGTCGTTTTAGCATACTCAGGCGGTCTTGATACCACAGCCTTAATCCCGTGGTTAAAAGAAACTTTTGATTACGACGTTGTCTGCTGCTGTGTAAACTGCGGTCAGGGAAACGAACTGGACGGACTGGATGAAAGAGCTAAACTTTCCGGCGCTTCCAAATTATATATCGAAGATATCGTAGATGAATTTTGTGATGATTTTATCGTCCCATGTGTACAGGCAGGTGCTGTATACGAACATAAATATCTCCTCGGCACATCCATGGCACGTCCGGCAATCGCTAAGAAATTAGTTGAGATTGCACGTAAAGAAGGTGCTGTTGCTATCTGCCACGGTGCTACAGGTAAAGGTAATGACCAGATCCGTTTCGAACTTGGTATCAAAGCTCTTGCTCCGGACATCAAGATCATCGCTCCATGGCGTATGACAGATAAATGGACTATGCAGTCCCGTGAAGATGAGATTGCATTCTGCAAGGCTCACGGAATCGACCTTCCATTCGATGCAAGCCACAGCTACAGCCGTGACAGAAACTTATGGCACATCAGCCATGAAGGTCTGGAACTGGAAGATCCTTCCCAGGCTCCAAACTATGACAACATGCTTGTTTTAGGTGTTACACCTGAGAAAGCTCCTGATAAAGAAACAGAAGTTACAATGACATTCGAACAGGGTGTTCCGAAAACATTAAACGGAAAAGAAATGAAAGTTTCCGAGATCATCACTGAGCTTAACAAATTAGGCGGCGAGAACGGTATCGGTATCGTTGATATCGTTGAGAACCGTGTCGTCGGTATGAAATCCCGTGGTGTATATGAGACTCCTGGCGGAACAATCCTGATGGCAGCTCATGAACAGCTCGAAGAACTCACACTTGACCGTGAGACAATGGAAACAAAGAAGAAACTTGGCAGCCAGTTCGCACAGGTTGTTTACGAAGGAAAATGGTACACACCACTTCGTGAAGCAATCCAGGCATTCGTTGAGTCCACTCAGAAATATGTAACAGGTGAAGTGAAATTCAAACTGTACAAAGGCAACATCATCAAAGCCGGTACAACTTCTCCATACAGCCTGTACAACGAATCTCTTGCATCCTTCACAACAGGTGACCTTTATGACCACCACGATGCAGACGGATTTATCACACTGTTCGGACTTCCACTGAAAGTTCGTGCTATGATGTTAAAAGAAGTTGAGCAGAACAAGAAATAATTAAATAAGAACTATTTACAGCCAGATGAGTTCTTGTTCATCTGGCTGTTTTATTATCATTGAAAAGAATGCAACATAGTTTATAATAATATAATGCAGAATCTTACCTACAGAAAATTCTATACCAGGCAGTAAATCTTTTCATCAACAAAAAAGCCACCGTAAATACGGCAGCCTTCTTATCGTTTTCATTATTATCTGTGCAATTTTCTGTATGATATATTATGCTTATCGTTACCATTCTCAGTAACCGCTTATCTGCTCTCCAGCTCACTGCGTTTCTTATCGATAAGTTTCTGAAGCTGTTCCAGATCTTCCATTGTGATACCATCGGATTCCAGAAGTGCAGTCATCATTTCCACTGGACTGATCTTTCTGCTTTTTGCGTTTCCCTTTAAATAGTCCTCTCTTGAGAGAAGAGGAGTATAGTTTCTTGCATAAACCTTGCCGTTCATGGAAGTTCCTGCGACTTTGATCAGATTTTCTTTTAAAAGAAGCTCCAGGCATCTTCGTACTGTCGGCATTTTCAGTTCCGGTGCAATGTCATTGATCTCAAAAGCAGACAACGGTCTTCCTTCTTCCCAAAGCACATTCATAATATCATAACGTTTACCTTTTAAGATGTCCATCTTAAGATCTCCTTCCACTTTTAACCAGATATCACTATAATACAGAAATATCAGATTAATTACAATTACAGAGACCTTACACTGATTTACAGTCTTTTTACAAATTTATCTCATTCAGTTGATAATTTCGTCACAAAACGATCTGTTTCTTCTCCAGACGGGCATATACCCACTCCCTGAAAAGTGTGTAGATCACAGATACCATCGGGATGAAAATGAGCATTCCGACGATTCCCATCAGGCTGCCGCCAAGTGTTACTGCAGCCAGTACCCAGATAGACGGAAGTCCCACAGAACCGCCTACAACATGCGGATAGATCAGGTTTCCTTCAATCTGTTGGAGAAGAAGGAACAGTCCAAGGAACAGGACTGCTTTCACAGGGCTTACCATAAGGATCAGGAAAAATGAGATCCAGCAGCCAATGATCCCGCCAAACACCGGGATCAGAGCTGTAAACGAGATCAGAACTCCGACCAGCATTGCATATGGGAAGCGCAGGATTGTCATAGACACAAAGAACATACTTCCAAGGATGACAGCCTCGATGCACTGTCCTGTGATAAAACTGGAGAAAATTCTGTTTGCCAGATGCCATACATGTTCTATATATCTAACCGGTTTCTCAGGGAACATTGCGTACATGGCTTTCCTGATCTGCTGCTGAAGTTTTTCTTTCTGGAGAAGAATATAGCAGGCAAAAACAAAGCCGATGGATACGTTCATAGCCGTGCTCAGAAGTCCCATAGTGATAGATACCGTAGAAGAAACAAAATTGTTAACTCCACTTTTCAGTACGACAAGTACAGAGTCCATCATTTTAGCTGGATCAATTTCCAGGGACTGAGTCCATTTGACAATCTCAGGATTATTTCCGGACAGACTGTCGATCCATTTCTGGATTACCGGAATATTTTCTTCTATTTTTTTGCCTACGCTTACAAAGGTTGTGGCAAGTTCCGGTACTACTACAAGCATAACGAGCACGACAAGACAGACCACAAAACAGATTGCAAGTACCAGACTGACTGGACGCGCCATTTTTCTGGAAGCTTTTCTATCCTGTTTCAGAGCTTTTCCGAACAGATGGTGTTCAATGAATTTCATCGGGACGTTCAGGATAAAGGCAATTCCAAAGCCGATGATGAACGGGAAGAGGAAGCCGAGCAGAACCTGTGCTGTGCTGATCACAATATCCAGATTCTGTACACCAAGATACAGCAGAACGGCAAATGCAATGAGCCAGCGGATTTTTTTCATATTTTCTTTGTTTAATTCCATTTTCTTTTCCCTTCTCTTTTTATTTTAATGGTTATTGTATCATATTTCGGCTATAAAATGGACACTTACAAAAATATTTTAAGTAAGCATAAACTAACAAAAAAGAATAATAAATTAAATCATAGAAAAGAATTGACAGTCAACTATAAATATTTTATAATCATTTTGTAAACAATATCAGAAAACTTATATATGTCCATAATCGGTTGGATGTTTCTACCAACTACCGTAATAGTTGTCTATAAGTTCTCTCCCCAAGGAGAAAGAATGAGGTAAAGGCAGCATCGGTAGATTTTTTTTGCCTTTCCTTAACTACAAAGAAAGAAGGTAATGATTATGAACAACAAACAGACATTTGCACTTAAAGGAACAATCTGCTACAGCAGTTCCCAGACAGAGCTCTCTATTACTGAGAAGGGCTATCTGGTCTGTGAAGATGGACGCTGTATCGGGGTATTTAAAGAACTCCCTGAGAAGTATACAGGAATTGAATGTACAGATTTCGGCGATGAGCTTATTATTCCAGGTCTGACAGACCTGCATCTTCATGCTCCGCAGTATACCTTCCGTTCTTCCGGCATGGATCTGGAACTGCTGGACTGGCTGAATACTTATACGTTCCCACAGGAAGCACGTTATGCAGATACGGAATTTGCAAAAGAGGCTTATTCTATTTTTGTTGAAGATATGAAAAAAAGCCCTAATACAAGAGCATGCATTTTCGGAACGCTTCATGTTCCTGCTACTGAAATTCTGATGGAACAACTTGATAAAACAGGAATGAAGACCATGGTCGGTAAAGTAAATATGGACCGGAATGGTTCTCCTGAATTGCAGGAAGAAAGCGCTCAGGCTTCTGCAGATGCAACTGTTAAATGGCTTGAGGATACACTTACAAAATTTGAAAATGTAAAACCGATCCTTACTCCGCGATTTACTCCGTCCTGTTCTGATGAGCTGATGGAGAAACTTTCTGAGATTCAGAAGAAGTATCATCTGCCTATGCAGTCTCACCTTTCTGAGAATTTCGGTGAAATTGCCTGGGTGCAGGAACTTTGTCCAAATACACATTTTTATGGAGAAGCATATAGCCAGTTTGATCTTTTCGGCGGCGATTGTCCAACGATCATGGCTCATTGTGTTCACTCCTCAGATGAAGAAATTGCCCTTATGAAAAAGCAGGACGTTTACATTGCACATTGTCCACAGTCCAATACAAATCTCTCTTCAGGTATTTCTCCTGCGAGACGCTATCTGGATGAAGGTTTACATATCGGACTGGGATCTGACATTGCAGGAGGAACTTCCGTTTCTATTCTGCGTGCCATGGCTGATGCCATTCAGGTTTCCAAACTGTACTGGCGGCTGGTTGATTCTTCCATGAAGCCGCTTACTCTTGAAGAAGCCTTTTATATGGGAACAGAAGGCGGCGGCTCCTTCTTTGGAAAAGTCGGAAGTTTTAAGGAAGGTTATGAGTTTGATGCAGTCGTACTCAATGACAGTACCATCCCAACCCCTTTGAAACTTTCTCCAAAAGACAGACTGGAAAGACTGGTCTATCTTTCCGACGACCGTAACATTACCGCCAAGTATGTAGCTGGCAGGAAGATTCTGTAACTGCAGGAAATACAGATTCCGGTGATGTTTTTCTAAGATGATTATTCCAGGAGTTTCACCCTGTTTTTTCGGGACGGTCATCTGAACCATCACAATATAGCCGGCAATTGTTACTGTTCACTTCATACACAGTAGCAGCAATTTTAAAATCAAAAGGGGGAAGGATTATGAACCTTGACAAAATGTTTCATCTCAAAGAGAACCACACTGATGTAAAGACGGAAGTCATGGCAGGTATTACCACCTTCATGACAATGGCCTACATTCTGGCCGTTAACCCAAATATTCTGGAAGCATCCGGCATGGACAGAGGGGCTGTTTTTACAGCAACCGCACTGTCATCCTTTATTGCCACCTGCCTGATGGCACTGCTTTCTAACTACCCATTCGTTCTTGCACCGGGCATGGGCTTAAATGCTTACTTTGCATACACGGTTGTTCTCGGCATGGGATACAGCTGGCAGCAGGCACTGGCAGCCGTATTTGTAGAAGGTATTATTTTTATCCTGTTATCACTCACCAATGTGCGTGAGGCAATTTTTAATGCAATTCCAATGAACCTGAAACATGCAGTATCCGTTGGTATCGGACTTTTCATTACTTTTATCGGACTGCAGAACGCGAAAATCGTAGTCAACAATGACTCCACTCTGGTAAGCGTATTTTCCTTTAAATCCTCCGTCTCCGGCGGTACATTTAACACAGAAGGAATCACAGTTCTTCTGGCACTGATCGGACTTCTGATCACTGCAGTTCTTCTTGTTAAAAATGTAAAAGGAAATATCCTCTGGGGCATCCTGATCACATGGGGACTTGGAATCATCTGTCAGTTCCTCGGACTTTACAAACCGGATGCAGCAGCAGGCTGGTACAGCCTTCTGCCGGATTTCTCAAACGGAATCTCCATCCCAAGCATGGCTCCGACATTTATGAAAATGGATTTCTCTATCGTCTTTTCACTTGATTTCGTAGTCATCATGTTTGCATTCCTGTTTGTAGATATGTTCGATACACTTGGAACACTGATCGGTGTTGCTTCTAAGGCAGATATGCTTGATAAAGAAGGCAAACTTCCAAACATCAAAGGTGCTCTTCTTTCTGACGCAGTAGGAACTACAGTAGGTGCTATGTGCGGTACTTCTACAGTTACTACTTTCGTAGAAAGCGCTTCCGGTGTTGCAGAAGGCGGACGTACAGGACTTACTTCTCTGGTAGCAGCTGTCCTCTTCGGATTATCACTGCTGTTATCCCCGATCTTCCTGGCAATTCCTTCATTTGCTACAGCACCTGCTCTGATCATCGTTGGTTTCCTGATGCTTACATCCGTAACCAAGATTGATTTCAACGATCTGACCGAAGCAATCCCGGCATTTATCGCAATAATTGCAATGCCGTTCCTGTACAGCATTTCCGAAGGTATCTCCATGGGCGTTATCTCCTATGTGATCATCAACGTTGTTACAGGAAAAGCAAAAGAAAAGAAGATCAGCGCACTGATGTATGTGCTTGCTGTACTGTTCATCTTAAAATATATCTTTATCTGATCTGAAATCAAAATTAAGATCAAAGATTTACAACTACACACTTGCGAAAGAGAAGCCTCCTGCAGAGGCTTCTTTTTTGTTATCCCGAAATTTTCTTTCACTTTTTTTGTCTGTGATGTATAATTATAAAAGTGTTTATTCATTTTATAAATCAATTTAATACAGATAAGCCTGGCATCTCTGTCCACACTGACTGAATAAATATTTTGTTTTATCCATATTTTATACATTACTATATTATAAGGAAGGATTACTCACTCATGCAAAAACAACAAATACCTTTGAAAAATTCCTTACTCCTGCTTCTTGCAGCAATCATCTGGGGCATCGCTTTTGTAGCTCAAAGCGTAGGGATGGACTATGTCGGTGGCTTCACCTTTAATGCTGTCCGCTCCCTGATCGGAGCAGCTGTACTTGTTCCACTTATCCTCGTTTTTGAATCAAAAAAATCCACTGACACCACAACTGCAAAAATTGCCAGCCATTCCAGTCCAACCAGCAATACTGTATCCTATATCCAAAAACGAAAAGACCTGATCATCGGCGGCATTTCCTGTGGCATATGCCTCTGTCTGGCAAGCAACTTTCAGCAGTTCGGCATTAAATATACTTCTGTCGGAAAAGCCGGATTTATCACTGCCTGCTACATTGTAATCGTCCCGATCATCGGACTGTTTCTTGGAAAAAAATGCAGCAAATTTATCTGGGCTGCTGTTGTGATGGCGTTAATCGGACTTTATCTTCTGTGCATTACAGATGGATTCTCTATCGGAAAAGGTGACTTGCTCGTACTGGTCTGTGCATTCTTATTCTCCGTACATATCCTGGTCATCGACCACTTTTCTCCAAAAGTAGATGGCGTAAAACTTTCCTGTCTCCAGTTCCTGACTTGTGGAATCCTCTCCGGAATCCCTGCTCTACTATTCGAACACCCAAGTTTTTCCGCAATCTGTCAGGCATGGATGCCAATTCTCTACGCAGGTATCATGTCCTGCGGCGTAGCCTACACCTTACAGATCATCGGTCAGAAGAACATGAATCCAACTGTCGCATCCCTGATCCTCAGTCTGGAATCCTGCATTTCCGTCCTTGCCGGATGGGTACTCCTTGGTCAACAGTTAAGCACAAAAGAAATCCTTGGATGTGTGATCATGTTTGCTGCGATCATCCTTGCGCAGCTTCCACAGAAACAGAACGCATAATACTCTGAAAACTTACTTAATTCGGGTCAAGCGGATATTCGCAATTGAAGCAGGGGACTTACTTGATTCGGTTAAACAAGAATATCTGCAACTATCAAAGGGCGGCTGCTCCGTAATATTTTACGAAACAGCCGCCCTTTTATCTTATTCTTACTTTACTTATTTAACCTCTCCCATCACTTTGTGGAAGTGTTCTTTTATTTTAGAAAAACTCTCATCACTCAGATCATGCTCTAACTTGCAGGCATCCTCTTTCGCAACCTCAGGACTTACACCAAGGTGTTCGAGCATCGTACTCAGCACTGTATGACGCTCATAAATGTGAACCGCAATTTCATTTCCCTTTTCAAGAAGTGTCACCGTACCATAACGGTCCATGGCAATATAACCATCTTCACGAAGCAGTTTCATCGCATGACTTACACTCGGTTTCGATACCCCAAGCATCGTTGCAATATCAATAGAACGAACCCCGTCCCCCTGTTTGGACAATACCAAAATGGCCTCTAAATAATCCTCCGCCGACTTTCTAATTTGCATTCAAAATACCTCCCATATTGTACTTATATTAACACAAAATGAAAGGAGTTTCAATCGCTCTTCTTGAGAACAGTCGTCATTAACCGGCAACTCCATAATCCATCTCATCCATATCAAACCAACCTTTTACCGCCCGCTTCATACAGCACCACTCCTTTTTTAACACTTCATTTTCCAAAGACAAAATATTTTTTCTCCCTCATACAATAAACCAGCGTATAAAAATATTTCATTTCAGGTGCATTTGCAGGATGCTTAGATATTCTTAGTCCTCAAAAATCTGCGTTATGAGCCTCCAGGGACACTGTCTGAGCGAAGCGAGTTTGTCCCTGAAGGCTCATGCTTTTAGCAGATTTTTGAAGACTTAGAATATCTTAGCGTCCGAAACCGCACCTGAAATGAAATATTTTTATACGCGTCCCAATTGAAAATAAAAAGCCCCCTGACCAGTATTCCCACATACCAGCCAAGGAGCTCCCCACTATATCGGATTATCCCCTAAATACCTAAAGCAATCTCCATCATCTTATTAAATGAAGTCTGTCTGGCCTCCGCAGAAATCGCTTCCTCTCTGAACATATGATCAGAAATAGTAAGAATACCCAGCGCTTCCTTACCGGCTCTTGCAGCATTCATAAACAGCGCCGCACATTCCATTTCTGCACAAAGAACTCCCATCTTTCTCCATGCCTTAGAACTTTCCGGATTATCACTGTAGAACACATCAGAAGATACAACCGTACCAACATGAACCGGAGTCCCCTGCTCTTTTGCCACTTCTACTGCTCTCTCAACCAGACTGTAGCTTGCTGTCGGAGCAAATGTTCCAGGTAACTGATACTGGCTTCCATAATTGGAATCTGTGCATGCACTCATAGCAATCACAACATCCATTACATTCACATCATCCTGTAAAGCACCTGCAGAACCAATACGTATGATCTTCTCTACATCATAGAAATTATAAAGCTCATAGCTGTAAATACCCATAGACGGCATACCCATACCGCCACCCATAACGGATACCTGTTCTCCTTTATATGTTCCCGTATAACCGAACATATTTCTTACTGTGTTAAAGCATACCGGATTCTCCAGATATGTTTCTGCGATATATTTCGCACGCAGCGGATCTCCCGGCATCAGAACTTTCTTTGCAATGTCACCTTTCTTTGCGGTGTTGTGTGGTGTTGGAATACACATAGTTATTTCCTCCTTTTTTGTTTTTTATCTCTATAGCAGTACTTTTGCCTGTCCACAAATGAACTCAAACATATTTTTTACTGCCATGAATCACTGTTTAATAAGTAACTTCCGCCTTACCTTTACCTCTCGCCAACAGCTCTTTCTGTAAACGAATTGCCTCTTTCAGCAACGCATCTGTGTCCATTTTCAGCTTTCCGTCATATTTCAGGAACTTACCTGCCACCATTGTATATTTTACATTCTGACTGTTGCTGCTGTAAAGGATGGATGAGATCGGACTGTAAAATGGGAAAGTATCCGGCTGGTACAGATCCCAGATTACCAGATCCGCCGGTGCTCCCTCTTTCATTCTGCCACTTCCAAACGGAAATGCCTGGTGGCTTGCCATCAGATGCTTCCATATTTCCTCAGCTGTATACTCTGCAGAATTTCTGTCCTGATACTTGCCAAGCAGACCAAACAGTCTTGCCTGTTCCATCGGATTCAATGTATTGGAACTTGCCGCACCGTCTGTTCCGAAACCATAATTTAACTTTTTATAATGATCAAAGAAACCACCCTTACCGGATGCCAGTTTCATATAAGTTTTCGGGCAGAATGCAAACCATGTATCATCTCTCAGATATTTCAGGTCATCCTCTTCGATCCATAAACCATGTCCGATCAGAACCTTACAATCAAATCCGCCTGCTTCATGCAGGATTCCAAACGGAGTCATACCTGTTTCTTTTCTGGCTTTCTCTACCTGTACATCCTCTTCTGATACATGCAGATGAATTGGCAGATCCAGTTCTTTTGCCACATCAACGATCTCTTTCAGTGTCGGTGACGGGCATGTATAATTGGCATGTGGTCCCATATGGAAAGAAATCTTGTCAGAATCATTTCTGTGCTCCTGGATAAACGCTTTTACCTGAGCCAGACGGTCATGGAAATCAGGAGTCATACCAAACAGTGTCGGTGCCAGATCTCCACGGATTCCTGTCTCTTTCACTGCTTTCAGTACCTGCTCCTCTCCGAAATAATGGTCTGCAAAAACTGTTACACCATTGTTGATCATCTCGGAGATTCCCATAAGTGTTCCAATATAAACATCATCATCTGTCATCTTGCTCTCATACGGCCAGATCATCTCATTGAACCAGGTATCTGCAGTTACGTCCTCTGCAATCCCCTTAAAGATATTCATAGCTGTATGTGTATGCAGATTCGCCAGACCCGGACTTACAAAGTATTTGCTGCAGTCAATGGTCTCATCTGCCGCTACGGAATGGTCATCTTCACTCTCTGCTACAATCTTGAGGATTTTTCCATCTTTAATATATACATTCTGTTTCAGAATGCATTTTGCTTCTTCATCCAGAATTCCTGCACCCTGCAGTAAAATTGTTTTCTGCATAAATTTCACCCTTTCTGTATTGCCAGTAAAATCTATCTGTGATAGCATATTTCTCGTAGTTGTTTATTATCAGTTTCTGTCTGCCAGATTCACATAATACGATATCAGAGCCAAAAGGCATTTTACTTCTGAATATAAAATTATGGAACTTCAGCAGAAATTATTTTTTCATAATTACATGATCTCACATCATCAGAAGGAGTTTCCATCATGAAAAAAGCACTGATCATTGGTTCTACTGTCGTAGATGTTATCGTAAATCTTGTTGATTCTCTTCCACGGACCGGCGAGGACGTCCATGTCCGCAGCCAGCATATGTCTCTGGGCGGATGCGCTTACAATGTTTCTGATTCTGTCCGCCACTTCCAGGTTCCTTATATCCTGTTTTCTCCTGTAGGTACAGGAGTTTACGGCTATTTCGTAAGAGAAGAATTAAAGAAAAAAGGAATCGCCAGTCCCATTCCGGCGCCAAACATGGATAACGGATGCTGCTACTGTTTCGTAGAAAAGAGCGGCGAGCGCACCTTCATCTCCTATCACGGTGCGGAATACCTGTTCCAGAAAGACTGGTTTGATCTCATTGATCCGAAAGAAATTGATTCTGTCTATATCTGCGGTCTTGAAATCGAGGAAGTGACAGGGGTCAATGTCGTAGAGTTTCTGGAAAAGAACCCTCAGCTCACTGTTTTCTTCGCTCCTGGACCAAGACTTACAGTCATTGATCAGGCTCTTATACACCGCATTTATAACCTCTCACCGATCCTGCATCTCAATGAAACAGAGGCACTGGATGCCAGCAGAAAGGCCAACATTTCAGAGGCAGGCGCTTATCTCTATGGCAAGACACACAACACTGTGATCATTACCCTCGGAGAAAAAGGCTGCTACTATTTCGACGGAACCACTGAAGAAATCGTACCCCCGGTTCCAACCACTCAGGCAGATACTATCGGCGCTGGTGATTCCCATATCGGTTCTGTCATTGCCTGTCTTAAAAAAGGTGACAGTCTACATGATGCGATTGCAAAAGCAAACCGTGTTTCCTCTGCGGTTGTGGCAACTCCGTCTGCGATCCTGCCGGACGAGGAATTTGCAAAACTGAATTTCTGATTCTCTCGTATACAAGCATCCCTGCTTTATTGCTGTCTGCAATATAAAGCAGGGATTTTTTCTTAAAGCATTCAGGCAATCTTTCCAGCCCTCTGCTTTCCTGTTCTTTTTTATTTACCGCTCAGACGCTCTTTTTTCTTCTTCTGTCCATAATAGTAAACACCAAGTCCGATCAGAGTGGTCAGATAAGGTACCATCAGGATAATCTCATACGGCATAACAGAGGTAAGCTGCATAACATTTGCAACTGCCTGAGCAATACCAAAGAGCAGGGATACCAGGAATCCTCCGATCGGAGTATTTCCACCCATACTTGCAGCTGCCAGAGCGATGAAACCACGGCCGCCTGCCATATCCTTTGTAAACATGTTCATATATCCACCGGAAAGGTAAAAACCACCCATAGCAGCCAGCACACCACTGATGATCAGTGCAATATACTGAATCTTACGGGAACTGATACCTACAGATTCTGCTGCATTCTTGTTCTCACCGACTGCACGGATTGCAAGTCCCAAAGGGGTTTTGTACAGAAACAGATGAAGCAGGATCACTGCCAGGATAGAAAACCATGTCAGGATATTCTGTCCGGAAAGAACCTGTCCGATAAACGGAATCTTGTCAATGATCGGAATTGTTACAGACGGTGCAGACACGCTTCGGATAGAAGAAGAAACTCCTCGGTCTCCGGAAACTGCAACCAGAAGTAATACAGTACCACCGGTAGCCGTCAGGTTAATAGCAATCGCTGCCAGGATTTCATCCGTCTTCAGATTCAGAATGAAGAACGCAAGGATCATACCGATCAGTCCGCCGATCACCATTGTGATCAGAAGTCCCAGCCATGCGCTGTGTGTCATTGATGAAAAAATAACTCCGAACAAAGCAGAAAACAGCATGATTCCCTCGAGGGCCATATTACAGATTCCGGCTTTTGCAGCAATGGCAGCTGCCAGAGTTGCAAACAGGATCGGAGTTGCCGATCTTAAAATTGTCGCAAAAAAGTCAGGGGATAAAATCGCGCTCCACATACCTATGCCTCCTCATCTTTCAGTGCTGCTTTTGCTTCTTTGGCAATGATCTTATGTTTATACTTGCTCAGGAACTGTTCAGCAACTACAAGCAGGATGATGATACCCTGTGTGATCTGTACGATCTCCAGTGTAACGTCAGTTCTACGTGCCATGATAGAGGCTCCTGTACGCAGATAAGCAAGGAACAAAGCTGCAAAAGGTGTATACAACGGGTTCTTTTTGGAAAGTGTACAGATGATGATCGCATCCCATCCATATCCGAGGAGGGAAGTCCAGGTAAATCTGCTGTAGATCGGGCTGAGCATTTCCACACCGCCGCCAAGACCTGCAACGAAACCACCCAGAAGCTGGGAGATCATGATAACTTTCACAATGCTGATTCCGGAATATTTTGCAAATTCTTCGTTCTCACCGGCAAGACGGAGTTCATATCCTGTCTTTGTTCTGTAGAGGAAGAAATATCCAAGAACTGCTACTGCGATTGCAATGATAAATCCTAAGTGTACACGAGTTCCAGGGATCAGTACCGGAAGCTCTGCAGCATCTGCCAGCTTATAGGAGGCAGCACTGGCTTTCGGGTCACCGATCACGTTATTTAACATATAGTTTCCAAAGTATAACGCCAGATAGTTGATCATCAGGGATGAAACCATCTCAGACGCTGTCGTTGTAATTTTCATGATAGCAGGGATTGCTGTAAACAGCGCACCTACCAGACCTGCACAAAGAAGCGCCATAAATGGTGATACAAAAGTGGCAGTTAATTTAATTGCCACGCAGGATGCGATCAGACCCCCAATGTGGAATGCACCCTCACCAGCCAGGTTGATCTGGTTTGCAGAAAACATAATGCAGACACCAGTACCTGTAAAGATCAGCGGAATCATGGATTCCACTACATTTCCCATGCTTCTCTTGTTTGTAAAAGGACCGATCAGTAAATATTTGATTGCCTCCAGCGGCTGATCACTTACCATGAAGATAATCACAAAAGAGATGGCAAGTGCGATCAGGACGGAAAAAACGGTCCTCACCATATCAAATCTCTTTGCACTATTCATATAAAACTCCCTCCAGTACATCATCATGCTTAATACCCAGCATATGCTGTCCAAGCTCATCCTCTGTTACATTCTCCACGTCTGTAAAGAATCCGGCAAATTTGCCTTTGTACATAACAGCCAGTCTGTCACTCAGAGAGAAAATTTCTGTAAGGTCTGCAGAAATCAGGATAACTGCACATCCTGCATCACGGAACTCCAGCAGTCTCTTTCTGATAAATGCAGCGGCACCAACGTCAATACCACGTGTCGGCTGGTTTGCAATAATAATATCCGGACCTGTTGAGAATTCTCTGGCAACGATAACTTTCTGGATATTACCACCGGAAAGCATTCCCACGTTCTGCTTTCTGGATTTACATTTGACCATATATTCCTTGATCAATTCATCGCTTCTCTGCTCCATTGCCTTGCGTTTCAACAGGAATTTTCCTGAAAATCTCTTGTCTTTATACTGATTGGAAAACATATTTTCCATGATGCTTAAAGTTCCTGCACATCCGGAAGTCATACGGTCTTCAGGAATATGTGCCAGTTTCATCTCTCGGATATCCTCGATAGAAGCATTGGAAATATCCTGACCTTTAATCTTAATCTCACCTTTGTATTTCTTATTCAAACCGGTCAATGTATCAATCAGTTCACTCTGTCCGTTACCCTCAACTCCAGCGATTCCAAGGATTTCGCCGCCCTTCAGGTCAAAGGAAAGATCATCAACTTTCAGGACACCCTGTGCATTATGTACAGTCAGATTACGCACTCTCATAAATACATCATCTGTGAGATGCTGCTCTTTCTTGTCAAATTTCAGGGAAACTTCTCTTCCTACCATCAGACGGGACATTTCCTGTGTGGAAATATCCTTTACTTCATAGGTTCCCATACTGCGTCCATTTCTCATGATGGTCGCACGGTCGCAGATTTTCTTAATCTCATCCAGTTTGTGAGAAATAAAGATAATGGTGTGGCCTTTCTCTCTCAGTTTCATCAACTGAATGAAAAGCTCATCTGTTTCCTGTGGAGTCAATACTGCTGTCGGCTCATCCAGGATCAGGATCTCAGCACCTCTGTAAAGAGCTTTCAGAATTTCTACTTTCTGTTTGATACCAACCGGGATTTCCTCTACTTTCTGACAGACATCAATGTCAAAGTTATATTCTTTTGCAATGTCCTCCGCCGCCTGGATTGCTTTGTCCATATCAATGAACAGGCCTTTCTTAGGCGCAACTCCCAGAATGATGTTTTCAGCAACTGTAAGTGACGGCACCAGCATAAAATGCTGATGTACCATACCGATTCCTTTACTGATTGCATCTTGTGGAGATTTGATAGTTGTAGGCTGTCCTTTGAGAATAATCTCACCCTGATCAGGTGCTTCCAGTCCGAAAAGAACTTTCATCAACGTACTCTTGCCGGCACCGTTCTCACCGAGCATCGCGTGAATCTCGCCCTTACGAAGCTCAAGGGATACATCTTCATTGGCTACCACACCATTACCATAAATTTTCATGATGTGGTTCATCTGTAATACAGTCTGATTATCCAATCTGTTCACCTCGTTTCTTATTTATCACATATATCAGGTTCAAAAAACTCAAAAACAATTCCTATAAGCTTTTGGAACCTGATATCATTGCTCATCTCTGATAAAGCATTGCATTAAAATGTTTACTTTCAGACGCAGAATGCGCATCATGCGAAACAGCATGACGCGCACCTTTGCTTATCATCTTGATATATCAGAATACTGACACATCACCAGCCCAAGGCTTGGTCGTTTTCAATATTCAGTTCTATTAGCTTAATTTTGCAGAATCGATCAGTGCCTGAACATCATCCGGGCTCATTGCATCATCACCAAGAGTGGTAGGAACAGTGATCTTTCCATCGATGATATCCTGTTTCAGTTCTTCAACTTTTGTACGGATATCTTCCGGAACTGTTTCCTCATAATGTTCGTCTTCTACAAGTTCAACACCACCGTCTGCAAGTCCAAGGTATTCAAGAGTACCATATGCAAGGTTGCCTTCCATATCTTCTTTGATTGCACGAACCAGAGAGTTACCTACATTTTTAAGAGCGGATGTAGGAATATTTGCTGCATAATCCGGAAGAACTGCTGCCTGGTCAGAGTCAACACCAAAAGCATATCTCTTAGCATCTACAGCTGCTTCAATCTGTCCAAGGCCTGCACTTCCAGCTACGTTAAATCCTACGTCTGCACCATTCTGGTACTGTGTAAGAGCCATATCTTTACCTGCCGCGGAATCGTAGAAGTTACCTACATAAGCAAGTGCAACCTGTGTTTCTTCATCAATATCCTTAGCACCCTGGATATATCCAACAAGGAAGTCTTCGATAACAGAGTTATCCATGCCGCCAAGGAATCCGATAACCTTATTGGACGGATCGATCATGTCGAGTGAATCATCTGTTGTCATCATAGCTGCCATAGCTCCCAGAAGATAGGATACTTCGTTCTGTTTATACATTACGTTGTATACATTGTCCTCTCCGCCTGCGCTGAAATCAAAAGCTTCATCAAAGAAAATGAATTTCTGATCCGGATAATCATTTGCAGCATTTGTAAGAGCATCCATCATCTGATAAGTGCCGCAGATGATTACATCATAAGAACCGTCATCACAATAGTCATACATTGTCGGCTCCCATTTTGCTTCATCTGCAGATGTAGCACCCATCTGTTCTACTTTGTAAGTGAACTTGTCTTCTCCAAGTTCTTCCTGCAGTGCTTCCATTCCTGAGTTTGCAGAGTCAAAGAATGATTTGTCTCCAAGAGTTCCGTTAAGCAGAAGCGCTGCTTTGTATGGCTCTCCATCGTCTTTAGCCATAACCGGTACTGCTGCTACTCCCATGGACAGGATCATTGATGCGGTAAGAGTTGCTGCTACTAATTTTTTCTTCATTATTTCGTTCCTCCTTTTCCTTTTGCCTGTTCAGCCATTTTGATACTCTTTACTGTTTTCTGAACTAACTCCTCCAGAGAAATGGTTCTGTATTCTCCCCTCATATAGGTATCCAGTCTGGAAAAAGCCGGATGGATCAGTTCAGCGGGAATCGCTTTCGTTCCCTGTTGAATTGCCAGAAGCGGCATGATCATTCCCGCATTACAGTCCACATCAACACCACACATGGTAATGATATGAAGTGTCTCACGAAAATCACCGTTTCCATATATTAATGCGATGATCTCGCAGCAGGCATTGGGATACGCATGGATCCAGTTGTACTTATGATACTTGTCCATACATGCCTTTAATGCATCCTGCCAGTGCTCATAGCGTATACAGCAGTCATACGCATAAGAGATCACCGAATAATATTCACTGTCTTTCGGAATCAGCTCTATAGAAGTTCTCACCACATTCCGTATATCCGTATCCACAAATGCCAGCGAAGTCATCACTGCGTTAAAAACCTCTCCAAGGATTCCGTTATTCGCATGGGAAACCTCACCGTCTCTCCATGCAAGCATTGCTGCAATATAAGGTTTACCAGGTGCTGCCATACCACATACACCGGCTCTCATCTGCGCTCCGATCCATTCATTGAACGGATTACAGTGTGTACCGCTCTCTGGTGGAAAAATTCCATTCTTAATATTACGGATCGCCAGTTCCTCGGCAGACCATCCGCAGGGAATCAGTCCAACCCAGGCAAGTGCAATATCCTCTGAAGTAACCTCATATCCTTTCTTCGAAAATGCATCCAGAAATGCAAGTTCAAAGGTTATATCATCATTATATGTATTGGGTTCTCTTAAAAATCCCTTTACATCTCCAAAAGCCTTAATTAAATTTTCACTGGTGTAGCCCTCGACCATGGTTCCCATAGCTCCGCCAACCAGCTGTGCAAGCCATCCTGCACGAATCTTGTCTGAAAATTCTTTTGACGTATAATCCACAGAAACTGTTGCAGAAAAAATGACCCGCTCCTCATACTCCTCAAAAGAGCGATAATACCTATAGTTCCAGTAAGGCGATGTCTCATCTTTCTTCGCATCTGCCAATTCTCTCCGAAGCAATGCCGAAACCTGATGAAGCTTCACAAAATCTCCTGCTTCACAGGCTGCAAGCCCCTCATGCAAAAGCTGATAACCATACTCACTGACCAGATATCCTCTGTTCTCTAATGCCTGAACTGCTGCCACCATAATCTTCTCCGGTGCTCCTGATCCAGGTACATTGCTGCCCCAGTCAAGAGATAAGTTATCGTCATAGAAACCTGAAACATCTACGTTATCCGTCCATGTCTGTTCTTCTTCACTCCGGATCACAGGCTGTGCATTATGAAAAATCTCCTGCGCCATTTCCCACGCTTTCATGTAGTTAATTTCTCCTTTTTTGGTATTATTGACCATAATATCAGGATTTTCTCCCCTATTTTAGTTTAACATATCCATTGTAACTTACTTTCGTAAGAATTTCCACCTTTTTTTCTGACAAAATACATATATTTTTGCGATTCAGAAACTACTTTCTATTATTGCAGGCAATTTTACTCTTATATAGAATTATTCTGCTGATTTGTGAAAATAATTGATATGTCAAAATTTCCCCTAAAGGACTGGCAACCATTATTGTTTTCCTGTATAATAGCGTGATACGATGTTACTGTACAAAATATTTCTATGCTTTCAGGAAATATATTCTGAAACAGCATTCATTTCATAACATCACTATTTAGGAGGAGAAAATTTTTATGTACGCACTTTTTACTCTGCTCGCAGGCGCCTGTCAGTCTGCCATGGGCAGTCTGAACCGTATGCTCACAGATTATGTGGGAATGTTTGGCATGAGTCTTGTAGTCCATGCTGTCGGCGGTATTCTTCTGATTCTTTACATGAAGCTGTACTGCCACGAGAAATTAAAAATTTCCGGAATGCCATGGTACCTGTATTCTGCAGGATTCTTCGGCATCTTTCTGGTTGTCACTTCCAGTTACTGTATCGGAGCTCTTGGAGTTTCTGTAATGACCTGTCTTTCAGTTACAGGGCAGCTTGTGATCTCTGCAGTGATCGACCACTTCGGCTGGTTCGGAGTTCCTAAAATCCCATTCAACCTGAAGCGGCTTCCCTGCTTCGCACTGATCCTGATCGGCCTGATCATTATCAATCTTTCATGAAAGGAGCTTCGATATGGCATTTGTACTTACTCTGGCATTCGTAAACGGATGCGCAACTGTAATCTCAAAGATGATCAATTATCGCTGTACCAAATATCTCGGAACAAATAATGGTTCCCTGGTAAACTACATTGTTGCTACAGTATTATCATTTATTCTCTTACTGGTGTCTTCCAGATTTTCTGTAAATCTGTACTCTTTCGGTCAGGCACCATGGTGGGCTTACCTTGGAGGTGCATTCGGAATCGTGGCATTTATCATTTCCATGATCACCCTCTCACACCTCAAAGTTATGGAATCTACCATTCTCCTGCTGGTTGGTCAGTTAACCGCAGGTATCCTTTTCGATGCTCTGATGTTCCAGAACATCAGCCTTAAGAAAATTTTCGGCATCATTCTTGTTGCAGCAGGAATTATCTGGGACAATCGGATTTCGCACGGTCCTGAGCAATAAGCAGTCTCAATGCTCCCACACCCACGCGCACAGCCATGTCTGTGTCGTGGCACTGCGGGTTATCCAATCCTCTTTTTGCTCTTTCCTGATTTCCAACTGCCAGGAAAGCTGCCCCACAACGTACTCTCAGATAACTGCCGACTGTGAAAAGAGCAGCCGACTCCATTTCAGATGCAAGGCATCCAAGTCTCAACCATGCTTCCCATTTATTCTCAAGTTCATAGCTTACAGGTTTTGTCTGCGGAGAATGCTGTCCGTAGAAGGAATCTTTACTCTGCACTACACCTGTATGATAATTACATCCCATTTCTTTCGCAGAAGCAACCAGGGCATTCACTACATCCAGATTTGCCACTGCCGGGAATTCAATCGGTGCATATTCCTTGCTTGTTCCCTCCATACGGATAGATCCTGTTGCAACAATAATGTCACCGCCTTTTACATCCAGATCCATACCACCGCAGGTTCCTACTCTGATAAAGGTGTCTGCCCCGCACTGCACCAGTTCTTCCAATGCAATAGATGTAGACGGACCGCCAATTCCTGTAGAAGTTACGCTGACTTTCTCTCCGTCCAGATAACCTGTATAAGTTACAAATTCCCTCTTATCTGCAATCTGTACAGGATCATCAAAGTATTTTGCAATCGCTGCGCATCTCTTCGGATCTCCCGGCATAAGCACATATTTTCCTACCTCTCCTGGTGCCACATCAATATGAAATGCTCTTCCATTGTCTGAATAAACCATAATTTTCCCTCTCTTTCCTTTTTATATTTTCGTTTAAATATTTTGTTTCACCTTCGGTGCATATATTCTTCATATGCTCTCTTAACTGAATCAGGCAGATTCCATTCTTCAGTTGTGAATATCTGCCCGACCCATTCCGTATAACATCGTAATCACTTATTCAACGCACAGACGGCTACATGCTATTTTTGTCTCATCAATAGCTTCACGCAGGATTTCTTCTCCATTCAATTCCTGAATATCAATTCCGTCTGCGTATACACAGGCATATTCATCAATTCCAAAGAATTTGCACAGTGCCTCCATATAGGTGCTTCCCTGCTCCATATCACTGTCTGCCCAGATTCCGCCACGTGTTGTAAGGAAAAGCATCCATTTCGCCTTGCAGAGGCCATATAAGCCCTGTTCATTACATCCAAACGTAATTCCCTCTGCTGAAACGTTTTCAATGTAAACCTTCAGAACTGCCGGAACACTCAGATCCCAGAATGGGGCAGCTATGATCATTCCATCTGCCTCACGGAACTGATTCCCGTACTTAAATACCGGTGCATCATACTCTTTCTTTGCCAGAAGCTCCTCACGTTCTCTCAATGTCTCTGTCTTCCAGTACATTAAATCCAGATCCATAAGGTTCAAAATCTCCAGATTCCAGTCCGGATGTTCTTTTCTTACAGTGTCCAGCGCTGCATCCAGAAGTTTCTTTGTCCTGGATTCTTCTCTGCGGACACACGCATCGATCACAAGAATTGTTTTTTTCAAAACATTTCCTCCTGTTTTTTCATATTTGTTTTTTATAGTTCCTATTTTACATACAATTATATAGGTTTTCAGAATTTATTACAACTCCCAAATAAGCAAAAAGATGCAGTGACAAAATGAATTTGTCACTGCATCCCGGTATCTGCAAATACTTTTACAAATATATATTCACATAATCATCATCCTAATGGTTAAACCTTATTTGTCATCTCCTGTAAGGCGCAAAACATCCCGAATTTCTTCTTCATCCATATCCAGAATGATCGCCAGTTCCTCTATACTGAATTTAGAATTCTCATCGTCTTCATCCTCTGTAAGTTCGCGGACTGCAGATTCCAGTTTCTCTACTTTTGCTACCAGATAGTCATCCTCGAATTTTCTCTGGGTCTGTTCTTCGATAGCATTCCGGATTCCTGCGCGAATACGTCCCAGAAGCCATTTCTCATCCTTCTGTGCCGGTTCTTCCTCTCCCAGAGCCATCAGAAGGCTTATATTTGCCTCCTGAATCAGGTCAGCGATAAAAATCTCCTCACAGTTCATTTCGACTGCCATTTCGGCCGCTGAGCGCAGATATTTCTGTGACAGTTCCGCCTGTGCCAGAGCATCGCCCCGAGAAAGCAGCGTAAAGAGTTCTTCTGCACTTCGTTCACCCTGCGCCTGTTCATCAAGACCTTCCATATATTCTTTCAGATAAGCTTCTTCTTCTGGAGTAAGCGGTACTTTCTTCTCCTCCTGTTCGGATGTATCCTCTGTTTCTTCCTGAGGTGTTTCTGCAATCGCTTCTGCACCCTCAATAGAAATTCCTTTTAATTTCAGATACTGCAGGATCTTAATCAGCTGTGATTTGTCCAGGTCCAGTTCTCCGAAGCACTCTTTTATCTGTTCCGGCTTCAGTACCTTACCGTTCTTTTCTCCAAGTTCACAGACTTCTGTAAGTTTCTGCTGAAATTTCTGTATATCCATGTTTCGTTCTCCTTATTCTCATATTTAAACATTAATCAGACTCTTCTCACACTCTGCCCGATTCGCCAATTCGTAAATTAACTATACAACAAAATATTTTCCCTGTAAAATAGAAAAAGCACCGTCTTAACCGGTACTTCTTCTGTGAATGCGGATAACAGGACTTGAACCTGCACGGGAAGCCCACTGGTACCTAAAACCAGCGCGTCTGCCAATTCCGCCATATCCGCATCTGTATTATAATATTTTATGCTTTTACTATTTTCATAAAAGCATTCCGTAAGTTTCCGGTTTCAAAAATAGATTTACCGACACTTCTGGAAAATAAAATAGCGGAAACCTATGATTAAGATTTCCGCTAATGAAGCATCGGGGATTCGAACCCCGGACAACTTGATTAAAAGTCAAGTGCTCTACCGACTGAGCTAATGCTCCATATTTAAGACTGGGCTAGCTGGATTCGAACCAGCGAATGCAGCAGTCAAAGTGCTGTGCCTTACCGCTTGGCGATAGCCCAAAGGCGAAGGGTGGATACAGGGATTCGAACCCTGGGCCTCCAGAGCCACAATCTGGCGCGCTAACCAACTGCGCTATACCCACCACAGCGTGCCTGAAGGGATTCGAACCCCCGACCCACGGCTTAGAAGGCCGTTGCTCTATCCAGCTGAGCTACAGACACATCTCTCTGTGCATACAGAGAAGCGGGTGATGGGAATCGAACCCACGTATCTAGCTTGGAAGGCTAGTGTTCTACCATTGAACTACACCCGCATTTCGCTGAAACGGTAATGTTGTTGTTACAGCAGTCGGGGTGACAGGATTCGAACCTGCGGCCTCCTGGTCCCAAACCAGGCGCTCTAGCCAAGCTGAGCCACACCCCGCTGTTTTCTTTATTTATTTGTGCTTCGTTGTCCGACGCAAGACATATTATATGGTAACCCACCCCAAATGTCAACACTTTTTTTCAATTTTTTTTGATTTTTTTTAAAAAAGCAAATTTTAAGAGTCAAAAAAGCGGCACAAAGCCAGTAAAATCAAGGGTTTCCGGGCTTTTTACTTTCATGAAAAAAGTTTGGATTTTTTTATAAAAATTCGATTCCTCAGAGTAGTTTTTAAGATTTTTTGTAAAAAAATATTTTATTTGTACAATAAAAAAATCTTAATTTTTTTTGATACTTTTTATTTAACACAAGAAAAAATCCTGCTTGCAGGATTCTCCGCCTGCGGCGGGTCGCTTCAGCGACATGATTTCTCTCCGACGCAGTGCGATTCTGCCCGGAGGGCTTTTTATGTCATAGGAACATTACGGAGTAATTTCCTATGACATAATAAAAGGTTACTGCAATTTTGCGTACAGTAACCTCATAAAAATTCATAAGCAAATATTTTATTAAAGATATTTTATCTCAACCAGAGGTTCTTTTCCCTCTTCCAGCTCCATAATCGCATAACTTGGTCTGCGACCGCGCTGACGTGGATATGTGAGGCTTCCAGGATTAATCACCAGAATCCCATCCTCTTCTTCAACTACAGGCGTATGTGTATGCCCGTACAGAGCAATCTGACAGCCATTTTCCTGTGCTTTGGCTATAAGTCTGTCATGATCTCTGGATACAAAATAATAATGTCCGTGTGTGACCAGAATCTTATGCCCTTCCAGGATAATCTCCTCTTCATTAGGAAGATCTGTAAAAAAATCATTATTCCCTGCGACAATAGTACATGGACATTCTGCCAGAGCCTCAATAAAAATCTCTCTGCCCTCTACATCTCCGCAATGAATGAGATATTCAAAAGGAGCTTCTCTGAGCACAGCCTCTTCCAGATTCTCATCCTGTCCATGTGTATCGCTGACGATCAGTACCTTCATTTCAGTTCTTCCTTTATGGCACGTAAAGCCTTACCTCTGTGGCTGATCTTATTTTTTTCTTCCATGGAAAGCTCTGCAGATGTACAACCATATTCCGGCAGATAGAAGATCGGATCATAACCAAAACCGTTTTCTCCCTTCTCCTCATACCCAATACGGCCTTCCATTGTTCCACGTACTGTTTTTACACTTCCATCCGGAAAAGCCGCCGCAACGGCACATACGAACCTTGCAGTACGTTTCTCATCCGGCACGCCATTCAGACGTTCAATTAAATTTGCATTCTTGATTCGGTAAGAAGTATCCTCTCCCATATAGCGCGCAGAATAAATACCCGGTTCTTTATTCAGATAATCGATTTCCAAACCGGAATCATCGGCCAAAGTGATCTCACCTGTCATTTTGCAGATAGTTTTTGCTTTGATCACGGCATTTTCCTCAAATGTAGAACCATCCTCCACAATATCAGCGTGGATCCCTGCCTCTTTCATGGAAACTACCTCTACATCCATATCTGAAAGGATCTCTCTGATTTCTTTCATCTTATCCTGATTTCCAGTGGCAAAAATTATTTTTTTCATAGTCTCTATATCCTCTGTTTATATTTTTACACTGTTACATTTTTGTACTTCTATTATATCAAAATTTTACCCGTAGATTTTTTCCGGTATCTCTTTCTGACTTTGAAACATTTTCATAAACTATCATTCCGTACTGATATCCACTTATTTCTGGCTCTTTTTCGGCGGGCGCGGTCCCAGAAACTGGTAATAATATGTTTTCAGCATTCCGTTGTAAATCTTACGGTTCTTGTCTGCTTTTTTTCCGATATCATTTTCTGCTTTATCATAAGATGTGATCAGATACATGGACCATTTGTCCAGTCGCGCATAGCTTTCACCGATTTCTCTGTAAAGTTGTGCCAGATTTTCTTTTTCTTCCAGTCGTTCTCCGTATGGCGGGTTTGTAATAATAAAACCATATGGTTTCGGATGGCGCAGATCTTTTACAGGGCGCTGCTGGAAATGAATCAGTTTCTCCACACCTGCCATCTTCGCATTGGCGCGGGCAGCTTTCAGTGCTTCCGGGTCAATATCAAATCCCTGGATATCTGTATCAATGTTAAGATTTACTCTGTCCTGCGCTTCCTCGTTGGCATCATACCAGCATTTCCTTGGAATCAGATGCTTCCAGTCCTCTGCCAGGAAAGAACGGTTCATACCAGGTGCAATATCTGCTGCCATCATTGCTGCCTCAATCGGGAAAGTACCGCTGCCGCAGAACGGATCTACCAGGATTCTGTCTTTGTTCCACGGAGTGAGCATGATCAGTGCAGATGCAAGCGTCTCTGTGATCGGAGCCTTAACAGTCATTTTCCGGTAACCTCTCTTATGCAGAGAAACTCCTGAGGTATCGATACCGATAGTTGCCACATCTTTCATAAATGCTACACGAATCGGAAAACTTGCACCGTCCTCTTCAAACCAGGATACTCCATATACGCCCTTCAGACGCTCTACAATGGCTTTTTTCATGATAGACTGGATATCTGACGGGCTGAACAGCTTACTCTTTACAGAATTTGCTTTTGCAACCCAGAATTTTCCGTCTTTCGGAATATAATTTTCCCATGGAAGGGCTTTTGTTTTCTCAAAAAGCTCATCAAAAGTTTCTGCCTTGACTTCCGCTACTTTCAGCAGAATCCTCTCTGTGGAGCGCAGAAATACATTGGCATCTGCGATTCCCTGTGCATCCGCCTCAAAAGTAACTTTTCCATCCTCTACCTTGATAATCTCATAACCCAGATCAAGGATTTCACGTTTCAATACTGCTTCCATACCAAAATGGCATGGTGCGATCAGTTCATATTTTTCCATTCTTTATCCTCTCTAAATATATATGCAGCAATATGCTATAAACTCTATAGCAGTACAAATATCGGCTATCCGTTCAACTGCTGCCTGCCCGTAATCGAATAGCTGTTTTTCTCTTAAAGATCAAGACTTTTTACAATATTTCCCTCAAAATCTTTAATCGTAAACACACCATCCTCGAAAATCGCATATGTAGGCGGATTTCCCTCTTTTGGGATAGACACGGAACCCGGATTCAGAATCACATAGCTGTCTTTACGCTCTGCTCTGAGTACGTGGGTATGTCCGTGGATTAGAATATCTCCGTCCTGAATTGGCGGAAGGTTGTTTTCATTATAAACATGTCCATGTGTAGCATAAAATGTTCTTCCATCCAGATTTAAGATGCAGTAATCTGCCATGACAGGAAACTGCAGTACCATCTGATCTACCTCTGCTTCGCAGTTTCCGCGCACAGCATAGATTTCTCTTTTCATAGCGTTCAACATAGCAATGACTTCCTTCGGAGCGTATTCCTTAGGAAGATCATTCCTCGGGCCATGATAAAGCAGATCGCCCAGCAGTACCAGGCGTTCTGCCTTTTCTTCTTTATAAGCATCCAGCGTCTTTCTGCAATAATATGCAGAACCATGGACATCTGACGCAAACATATATTTCATGATTTTGTGTCTCCTTTTTTATAGTTTGTATTTTAGTAACTATTCAGCAGTCTACTGTGAAGATACTGAACAGTTACGTTTTTTGTTTCATTTGCATGCCGCCTTTTCTCTTACATCACGCAGTTTCCCGGTGCTGTATGAAACATAGCTGTGTCTCGTATTGCATTCCACAATATTTTTCAGCATTGCAGGATCTGTTTCTGTTATCAGAACCAGAAAAATCTGCCTGTAAACAGCTATATACACCTTATCATGCTTATGGCGAAATTACAAGATTTCTTCCCCGATATGCTTCAAAACCGCCGATCACTGACCGGGTGCGGTATCCAAGTTTTGCAAGCTGACGTGCAAGGCGCAGGCTTGCCCCGCCTCTGTCACAGTAAAGTACCAGTGTTTTCCCCCTGGGAAATGAAGTATATTCGTCAATCTCTGCGTATGGCATATTCACTGCTCCTTTTACATGGCTGTGTACATAGGATTCTCTTTCGCGCAGATCTATGATCAATGCGTCCCTGCGGTCCACATAATAATCCAGCATTTTTGCAGAAATCGTTTCCACTGGAAACATGGCAGACTCCTTTTTGTTATATCATATGTAAAAAAATATAAATTGCCAGCGGAATGAATCCGCTGGCAGAAAAAACTTAATATTCGTTTTCCTCTGAAGTATAAGACTGAGAAGTTTTATTTTTCATCTTATTTTTTGTCTTATCTTTGTAATCTGTCTCATTCTTGCTTCTCAGATTATCGGTATGGTTCATTTCATTTCCATAGGTATTTTTGCTGGATGTCTCTGTGTAATTTTTGCTGTTTCTGCTTTCAGATTCGTAATTTTTTGCCATTATTTTATTCCTCCTGATGCATTTTGTACGCCCACATCTTCTGAAAGTCCCAGAAGAATTCAGGCACTTTTGCAACGCACTTCATTACTGAATGTGCTTCACATTGACTATTATCCCAAAAACACGGGGGAATATTCATCAAAATATGTTGCTTTTTTCACCAAGCTATATTATAATCATACCTGTAAAAAGAATTTACCCTTCAAAAATTTTTTTTACATAAACCCCTTATTTAATTATTTATACTCCCCTCGAAAGTCCTGGTAGCTCCCCTACCGGGGCTTTCTTTTTGTCTTCATAAAAGAACCCTGCCCGAAGGGTCTTTGAACAGCAAAAAAGCAGCATTGCCGGCCTCATGGCTTACAATGCTGCTTTATCTGTTATATTTTTCTTTTCCCTTTCAGTTTCATACGCGCCAGCGAACGATTTGCTTCTCGGTGTTTCCAACGAACATTGCTGTTACTCTCCTCGTATGACTTGATAGGGATATTCTACAGTGTTTATCATGGTTCTTCAATATGTGGCAAAAAATGTGGCGAACTTTTTGTCCACATATTTTCACCAGATCAAAGAGTCAGAAAACTCTTCCATATTACCAGATTTTAGATTCTACTGCTGCCTTTTCGATAGAAAGACCCTTCATATAGCTATCCATAAATGCATTGAATCCTGCTACACCTTCCGGCTTCGGATCCAGTGTGCTGCTTTCCTGGTCTGCAAATACTTTCTTGTCAAGGAATGCTTCCAGAGTTTCACCTTCTTCTTTATTTACAAGATAAGAAGCCAGAAGTGCGATTCCCCATGCACCGCCTTCACCTGCAGTGGCCATTACGGATACCGGTGCATTTACAGCATCTGCAAGGATTTGCTGTCCGACACCTTTTGTCTTAAATAATCCGCCGTGTCCGAGGAGACGGTCTACTTTTACATTCTCTTTTTCAAACAGAAGGTTCAGACCTACTCTCATAGCGCCAAGGCATGTATACAGATTGGTTCTCATAAAGTTTGCAAGGTTGAATTTGCTCTCTGGGGAACGAACGAATAACGGACGACCTTCTTCGAATCCTGTCATATGCTCGCCTGAGAAGTAGCAGTAAGACAGAAGTCCACCACAATCCGGATCACCTTCCAGAGCTTTGTTATAAAGGGTTCCGAAGAGTTTGTTCATATCTACTTCCATACCCATAGCTTCTGCAAATTCCTTAAATACATTTACCCATGCATTCAGGTCTGAAGTACAGTTGTTGGAATGAGCCATAGCTACCAGATGTCCGGACGGAGTCGTAACCATGTCGATTTCTTTATATGGTCTGGAAAGTTCTTTTTCCAGAACGATCATCGCAAATACAGATGTACCTGCGGAAACATTACCTGTACGAACTGCAACACTGTTTGTTGCAACCATACCGGTTCCAGCATCACCTTCCGGAGGACACATTGGAATTCCGGCTTTCAGTTTGCCTGTTACATCGAGAAGTTTCGCACCTTCTTCTGTAAGGACACCAGCATCTTCACCTGCAACAAGTGCTTTCGGCATAATGTCACGGAGTTTCCATGAAAATCCGTAAGGAGCTACCAGTTCATCAAATTTATCAACCATTTCCTGGTTGTAATCTGCTTTTGTGGTGTCGATTGGGAACATACCTGCTGCATCACCGATTCCCAGAACTCTCTTACCAGTCAGTTTCCAGTGAACATAAGCTTCCAGAGTTGCAATATAATCGATATCTTTTACATGTTCTTCTCCATTAAGGATCGCCTGGTACAGATGAGCAATACTCCATCTCTGAGGAATATTGTAGTTAAACAGTTCCATCAGTTTCTCGCTTGCTTCGCCTGTAATATTATTTCTCCATGTACGGAATGGTACAAGAAGTTCTCCCTCTTTGTTGAATGGCATATATCCATGCATCATGGCACTGACGCCGAATGCACCTACGGATTCCAGTTCTACGTCATATTTTGCTTTTACATCTTTTGCCATATCCTGATAGCAGTCCTGGATACCTGTCCAGATATCTTCCAGACTGTATGTCCAGACACCGTTCTCATAGCGGTTCTCCCACTCATGTGCGCCGGAAGCGATCGGCTGATTTTTGTCATCTACAAGTACTGCTTTGATTCTGGTAGAACCAAATTCAATACCAAGTGCTGTTTTGTTCGCAAGAATTGCTGCTTTTGCTTCTGCTGCTCCCATTTTATGTACCTCCCTGTTTCACTGTCATTTTTATTACGGATTATCTGATAAACCGTAATCGTTTATGCGATATACCCTAATAAGTATTATCGCATTTCTTTTATGGTTTTACCATAGAATTTTTTGACTGTTTTAACGTACTTTTTTTACATTTTTAGGGCTGCCATTTCAGGCAGTTCAATGAATTCATTGTTTCAGTCCCAGCCTGATATGGCAGCCTCCATATTAATTGCAAAATTTATTATTTTCTGAATGCAAGTTCATTCCATCTCAGTTCGTTCTTGAAGTCACGGATGTTTGTATCTTTGTCAATGTAAACAGCTTCAATACCCATTGCTGCTGCCCAGTCACCCATCTGCTCTGCTGTCAGGTCATAAGTAAATGCTGTATGATGAGCGCCACCTGCAAGGATCCATGCTTCTGCACCTGTCTTAAGATTTGGCTGTGGTGTCCAGAATGCGCTTCCTACAGGAAGTTTTGGCATCGGTTTCTCAACTTTCTTACACTCTACATCGTTGATGATCAGACGGAAACGATCGCCAAGGTCGATCAGGGATGTTGCGATAGCCGGACCTGTCTTACTTGTGAATACAAGTCTTGCAGGATCTTCTCTGTCACCCATGGAAAGTGGGCAAACTTTAATGCCGATCTTGCCATCTGCAACAGACGGGCAAACCTCAAGCATATGAGACTGAAGGATTCCTTCTTTTCCAGGTACAAAGTTATATGTATAATCTTCCATCATGGAAGTTCCTTTTGCATCTTTCATTCCGGCTGTCATAATCTTCATCAGACGAACCATTGCTGCTGTCTTCCAGTCACCTTCTGCACCGAATCCATAACCTTTTTCCATAAGTCTCTGGATTGCAAGTCCAGGAAGCTGCTGCAGAGCACCCAGGTCACCGAAGTGTGTAACGATTGCCTGATAATTCTTTTCTTCCAGGAATTTCTCAAATCCGATTTCAATCTGAGCCTGAACTGCTACGTGACGTTTGAATTCTTCCGGATCTCTTCCCTCGAGAATGATATCGTATTTGCTGTAGTATTCATCTACTAATGCATCAACATCGCCCTTAGCTACGTCTTTTACATAATCAGCGATCTCATTTACAGGATAAGCATCAACTTCCCATCCGAATTTGATCTGTGCTTCTACTTTATCACCTTCTGTAACAGCTACGTTTCTCATGTTATCAGCTACACGGCATACACGGATGTGGCTGCTTTCCATAATACCAACTGCTGTACGCATCCAGGAAGCAAGTTTTTCCTGAACTTCTTTATCTGCCCAGTGACCAACGATAACTTTTCTCTCGATTCCCATTCTGGTAACAATGTGACCATATTCACGGCCGCCGTGTGCAGACTGGTTCTCGTTCATAAAATCCATATCAATGGTATCATAAGGAATTTCTTCATTAAACTGTGTATGCAGATGGCAAAGTGGCTTTCTGTATTCTTTCAGACCAAGGATCCAGGATTTTGCCGGTGAGAAAGTATGCATCCATGTAATAACACCTGCGCAGTCCTCATCTTCATTTGCCTCATTAAATGTTTTACGAATCAGTTCGTTTGTGATCAGGGTTGGTTTCCATACAAGTTCAAATGGAAGAACACCGCTCTTGTTTAATTCTTCAACAATAATTTTGGAATGCTCTGCAACTTTTCTTAAGCATTCATCTCCGTAAAGATCCTGTGAACCTGTGCAAAACCAAAACTTGTAGTTTCTTCCTGTTTTCATGATAAAATTCCTCCCTGGATTTTTATTTATTTTTCAGATCATTGCATCTGCTCTCCATAATGAAACCAAAGATGCCTGACCTGTGCATTTACCTGTTAATCTGTTCTTATAACTATAACTGCTGTAGTCTGGGGGTATGTTATTCATACGACATGGCTCTTTTACTCAACCCTTCTGCATGAACCTCTGATGATCAGTTCCGGATGGATCATTCTTTCAACTTTGCTCTCTTCTTCAGGAACTCCGTTAATCTTCTCCAGAATCAGTTCTGCTGCCATTTCTCCCAGCTTTTCCTGCGGATGTGCAATGGTCGTGATCCCGTTTCCTCTCTGTGCATACAGAGAATTATCATAACCCGTAATGGAAATATCTTCCGGAATCCTGAGTCCCTGCTTCTCCAGTTCTTCCATAACCTGAACAGCGATCTGGTCATTGTAGCAGACGATCCCATCCGGAAGCTGTCCGCTCTGCACCATCTCTTTTGCCATCAGCGCAGGTTTTACTTTTCTGTCTTCTGTATGAAACCAGACCACATCATCCGGATCATAGGAAATTCCCGCTTCCTGCAATGCCTGAACATAACCTTTATGACGTTTCAGTCCCTGCATATCATCTGCTTTAAAGAATCCTTTGATCTTCTTATGTCCCAGTTCCAGCAAATATTTTGTCACCAGATAACCGCCCTGCGTATCATCCATAAGAATGTGCGGCTTGTCCCGCATCTCCGAATAAATCCCCTGAATGAACACATACGGTATTTCGAACTTGTCCAGATTCTGATACAGATTTCGATGTTTGCAGACCATTTCACTTTTACTTGGTTCAATGATCAGACCATCAATATCCTTTTTCAGAAGTTCTTCCAGGCATCTGGCCTCTTTCTGCCTGCTGTTTGCTGTATTCTTAAGAATAATACTGTAACCGCTTTCTGAAAGAACGTTATCCATTCCCTGTATCAGTCTTGGAAAGATATAATCGGAAATATATGTGGTAACTACTGCGATATTTTTTGATTTCTTTATGTGGCGCATATTTTCCGAACAAAAAGTACCTTTTCCGTGAAATGCCTCCACATATCCGTCCTGCTCCAGAATTCCCAGTGCTTTACGAACTGTATGTCTGCTCAGGGAATATTTCTGTGAGAGTTCGTTTTCCGAAGGAAGCTTCTCTCCCGGGCGGATAGCTCCTGATACAATATCGTTTCTGAGCTGCTCCATCAGCGAGAAATATTTAGGCTTTCCATTATCTGTCATGTCTTCTTCCCTCCTGTGTTTATGATACAACTTGTACGCATATGCAAACAAGTTGTTTTTTCTGCATAAATTATACAAAATATCGCAGGAGTTTTCATTAATTTCTTCCAAATATTTCTTTCAAGTGCCTCAAATTTCACTTCCATTTTTATGTACAAAGATAATTTTTCTATTTTTCAAACACGCTCTAAAGTCAGACGGATATTCGCAATCCACTTTGCTACGCTGCTCTGCACCAGATAACTGCATTCATTATACAGAGTTTATTATTTCATAACAGCTTCCATGTACCGCCATTCGGATTTCTTTATCCAGATGTGAATTGCACGTAACCAGTGTTACGACCGGTGCTGATTCCTCAGGTTCTATCCCTGTATCATACATAGAATTATTTTTCAGTTCTGTCAGTTGTAACTTGTATGCAGGACTTGACAGTTCATATCCATATTCAAATGCCGCACTCTGTGAAGATGCCTGCTCTACGGAAAATATTTTGTACAGAAATTTTCTTTCCGGTGTCAGGATTTCTATTTCCGGACATGACTTTAGAAACTCTGGCTGTTCAAAACGGTTCAGATTGGCAAACATCATATTTCCTTCCATATTATGGCCATAGATAATACTGTGTGAACCGGTCAGGTCTTTCTTATTATTATGTTCAAGAAAAATACACCCAAACAGATCCTCCGCTTTTCTGAAATTATGATTCAGATAATATTCATCGTCTGTTCCCTGAACAACAGGATAAGAGATATCAGCTCCCGGTATGGTAATCCAGGCAGCCACCTGAGAGTTGATCTTTCTTAAATTTTCCCAGGAAATCCCGAAGGATTCCCTGATCTTATCTGCCTCATTACTGTACTTTCTGTTCTTTTTCCTTTTTTTCTTTTCAGACGCATCTTTATCCTGTGCATCAGACATATCCTGCACATCCTTTGTTTTTCTGTTTAAATCTTTCTTATTTTCCTTCTCCGCTGTCACAGCTATATCCGCAATTTCTTCATATCCCTGTTTCGCTGCAAGATTTTGTTTATAACTTCTTATAAAAAAGCCTCCGCAATATATCAGGAGACCCAGCGCTGCCACAATCATGCTTACCGCAAACGTTCTGAGTTTCTTCATTTTCGAAGCATCCTTTTTTCATCTTTTCTGCCTGCTGCAGATTTTCTGCAGATCAGCACACCTCCTGCCAGCAGACCAAGTCCAAGAATTCCGGCTACAGCCATTGCTTTAAACGGTCTGGTATCTCCAGTCTTGAAACTTCCCGCCACAGAACCATTCTGATAGCTTCCATATCCCGAAGAATATCCACCGGAGCTTCCACAACTGCTGTTTCCGTTTCCACCATTTCCATTACTATACGATGGCACTGGTGTTTTTGTTGGTACAGGTGTCATTTTCGGACAGGTTCCTGAAGTTGTCGGTTTTGGCACAGATTTCACATATACCTCGTTCTGCGCAGATGTTTCCGGGGAACTATCTCCCTTTGCCTTAGCTGTATTTACAATTGTTTCCGATCCTGTACTCTCTGTTTCAAACACAACTTCATAGCATACCTCAATTTTGTCCATATCAGAGAGTGTTGTTCCGGTTTCTATCTTAAATCCGGTTTCTGAAGCTTCTACTTTAATATCATTCAGTTTTACACCGTTTTTCTTTACAAAAATACTGTCTTTTACAAGAGTGGCACCTTTGTTTTCAAATGCATCTTCTATCACAATATTACTGTCTGTAACATCTTCCCGCAGCTGTCTTACTGTCAGCTTATAATATCCTTTTTCACCGGATACATACTCTTTTTTATCTGACTCTTTGACAATCTCCAGGATCGGACTGTGTACCTCGACTTCCTCTTCGTCTGACGCAGGTATGTTCTCTCTGCTGTTTACCACTGCAGTATTATGTACTTTCTGTCCGTCCTGTGCTTCATCAATCACTGCCACCTGATATTCTACGATCATACTCTTCTGCATCTGGCAATCCAGCGGATTATACATTACCTGTTCAAACAGGCCACCTCTGTCATTGTCACAGATACTGTATCTGCTGTCTTTGATCAATGCTTTTCCTGTGTTCATGACAAATGTATTATCATCATTGATCTGTACATCTGCATCTGTCACATTTCCGTTCTCATCCATAAGGATCACAGAATCCTTCAGAAGACGTACTCCCTGTGTATCAATCACATCATTCACTGTAACATCGCGTGCCACACAGCCGGTATGTTCCTGTGTCAGCACAATACGATATGTAATAATATCTCCATATTTATAAAATGGTTTATCTGCGTTTTTCTCTATCTTAAGGACCGGAGAATTTATCCACACCTTAGATGTATCTTTTACAGTCTGTGCATTATCTGCGTATGCCTGAGCAGTATTCACAACCTCCAGACCATTTACACTCTCCTGTGCCATACAGCGGAAATTGACTGTAACAGGAGTCTGGTATGGCAGATCAGAAATCGTCACGATCCATCCAGTTCCCTGTCGTGCAACCTGACAGGTAACTGGTTTTTCTATAGTTTCATTATAATTCTCCGGATTCAGTTCATTCCCTGCATCATCCGTACCTGCTACCGGATCCTGGATCACCGCCGGTACACCACTTACTGTAACAGCTCCCTCATCTCCGTCCAGAGCAAGTCCCTCCGGCAGAGAAAGATCACTGATCACCAAATTTCTGGCAATAGATCCTTTCTGAAGGTTATTTACTGTTACCTGATAATTTACCTGTTCTCCAACGCGAAACTCATTTTCCACACGTCCGTCACCTGCTGCCAGATATGAATTCTGGAAACTCTTATCAATAGAAAGAACCGCTGTATTTACATAAACTTCTGCATCATCCTGTGTTGTTGCTGCATTCTGCGCCTGTACATTGGCAATATTGATGCTCTCCATACCATTTGCTTCTTCAGCAACTGTGCAGAGGAACAAAATCGTAACCGGAACTCCTGCCGGAAGATCCGAAATATTCAGCCGCCATCCGGCTCCTTCCTGAAGAAATTCGTAACTGACCGGTTTCTCCGCGGTCTCATTATAAAATTCCGGATTTAACTGATTTGGTACATCTTCGGTTCCTGCCACAGGCTGCACAATGCTTTGCGGGATTCCGGTGACAGATACGCTGTCAGCAGATGCCAGTGCAAGTCCGGCTGGCATCTGCGTATCCCAGATCGTTACGTTTCTTGCAATGGTACCTTCTTTCTTATTTTCTACCACCACAGTATACTGTACCTGTTCTCCTACCTGCCACTCATAATGGTCTGCTGTTTTCTCTATCCAGAACTCCCCTGTATTTACATAAACTTCTGCATCATCGGATCTTTCTTCTGCATTGGAAGCTTTTACAGATGCTGCATTTACACTTTCATGTCCATCAGCCTCACCCTGTGCAATACAATGAAAAATGATCGTCACAGGTGTACTGTATGGCAGGTAAGAACAGTAAAACGCAAATCCATTCTGATCCACATCAAGTCTGGTTTCTACCTGCCTTGTTTCGTATGCCTGTCCTGTTTTCTTATCCGGCACAGGATAATTGATCTTCTGCTGTACCCCCAGTACTTCCACACTGTCAGCTCCGACTGCCAGTACCAGTCCCTGAGGCAGACCGATATCTGTTACATTTACATTCTTCGCAATTGTTCCTGCAGACACATTATTTACTACGATCCTGTAGGCAACCTGCTCTCCGGTCTGCCACTCATATTTGTCTGCAGTTTTATTAATTTCAAGTCTTGGGCTGTTTGGCCATACTTCTGCCATATCTTTGCGTGATTCCTGCTCTCCTGTAGCCGGATCGATCAGGTTGTCAGCTGTAGCCGAAACAATATTCTCCCACTCCATTCCATTCGAAGTCTCCAGCGCCTGGCATTTAAACCTGACCGTAATCTTCTCTCCATATCTCAGAGACGGACATTCTGCTTTCCATCCATTATCTCCCAGTCTGGTCAGTGTACAGTTTGCAGCGCCTTCACTTGTCTCTGCTGTATACTGCCCTTCCAGAAGCTGCAGGCAGGCCGGTATTTCATCGGTGATCACCACATTCACCGCCCGTACATCCTGTTTTGTCTGAGATACTGTAATCTCATAATCCACAGTGTCTCCGACTTTCCATTCATATGCAGATACGTTTTTCGTAACTTCCAGTTCTGGCGGGATCACACTCTTTACCCATACAGTATCTGTATCCATTGTATCGCCTTTTCCACTCATGCGTTCATAGCTCATAGAAGCATGGTTCGGAATTAAAATCGTATACCCGTCGTCTGCAATATATTTCGAAACATTAATCTCTGATTCCGGTCTCAGCTGTACTTTCAGAATAAATGTATATGTCTGATTATCTGTGAAAGCCTCGTCCTGAAGACTTTCTGTTTTTGCACTGCAGGTTACTTTCTGTCCATCAACAGAAATGTCAAACTGGTCTGTTACATCCTGCCTAACGTCATTTGTAATACTTACTTTCGAAGCATCTTCTATTCTCAGGCACTCTTCCAATGTATCCTGAACGACAAATGACCGGAGTTTATTTGGCGTTACCTCTGCCTGAATTAAATACTGAAATTCTTTTCCCTGTCTGACTGCAAAAGGCTGATCTTTTGTCGCTGCCACAGCCTGTTCCCACGTACTGCCAGTCTCTCCCACTCTTTTTTTAGGGGCATTCTTCATCTCAATATCTCCAAAGCAATAGGAAGTAAAATCAAAATATGCAAAACCTCTGCATACCTTCTGTCCTTTAAAATTCGGACAATAGGAATTTCCTGAAGCATCCACATACTTATTGATCAGTAACTGCGCCCATTTTTCCTGAGAACCAGCCTTGGCAATACTGGCTTCACGGCTGGCATCCCACATGTCCAGCTTCTCCTGATGGGAAAATACAAGATTGAAATTATCGGTATCATACAACATATTCATCCAGCCTTTTTCATCATCAGGTTCTATGGCAACATTCTGTGAACCGACATAAGTTCCATTGACTTTAAGAAAATCATTGTCTGCCAGAACATATGCATGATCCAGATTACTGTCAGCAGGAATTTCTACCGCCTGTGCCGCATCTATATCCCGGATCGTTCCATGTCCGCGGATCGGCAGAGTTTCTTCCGTTCCATGTTTCAGAAACTGAAAATTAATCTTCGCGGATCCTACCGAATAAATAAAAACACCGATACTGTTCTTCGAAAATCCAACGATAGGATAAGACTCATTATTCTCCCAGTCAAAACTTAAGCCTCCATCGTTCTCTGTTTTTGATATCGGTGTGCGGATATCATAACGTCTCTCCGCATTCTCAACTCCCATAAGCGTAAGGCGTACATCTACAATATTTCCTGCCCCGTCTTTGCCAACGTTATTGTAACGGATCCCGGCACTTCCCGGTTTATAATCTGCTGATACACGCACAGATTCTGTATCTCTCTCACTTCTTCCATGGTCAGAAAACGCATCACTGTCTTTATTATCGCATCCAAACGTTTCATATGTAGTAACACCCGGCTGATATTTCATGTTGAAGCGGTATTCATACTCCAACATCTGGTCTGTCTTCCATACTTCTATGGACTTCACAGCTGCCTGCACTGTATCTACAGGCAAAAGTCCGAGAATTGCCTGCATGGCAAACAGCACTGCAAGCAACAAAGCTCCCAGCCGTTCCTTCAATTTTAAACTGCGTTTCATTTTCTGTCTCCTTTCCAGATGAAAAAATAAATATAGATGTGGGATTTTTCCCTGCCCGAAGCAGGATTAGAGAATAAATTTTCAGAGAAATGTTTTCAGCCGCAGAAAAAACAGCCTTTGTAAGAATGAATATTAACTCAAAAGTGATTATAAAAAATAATAGGGATCTTAATAAAGAAAATCACTGAAAATAAAAAAGAGAGGTCTGTGCAAAGCTCATTCATACATAAGCCCTGCACAGATAATGCATATTTTACAGAGTATAGAATAACCGATACCGGCCATTATTTATTACGCTTCTTAAGCCATGAAAAAAAATAAAGAATAATTGCAAGAACAATAAAGAACGGAAGAACTGCACCGATCACAAGAACAATAAGAATAATCGAGATGACCGCACCCACGATTACCACTGCCTTCCCCTGCCAGGTAGAAAGATCAATAAATTTCTTCCAGCGTTTCTCCGGCTGTGCCTGATCCTCCATTCCGTTTCCATAACCGCTATCATAACTTCCGCCATAGGAAGAGTATTCACCGTAATCCTCCTGCGTGCTTCCATCATCTGTATCAATCAGTGTCTTAGCTATAAGTCTCGGATCTCCCAGTTCTTCGAGCACTTCCTGCTCTGAGCGTCCACCACGTACCTGGGACTGTATATAGTCTTCATAATACCTGAGATGCGCCGCTGCTTTGCCTTCCTGCATCTGACCGGCAAGCTGGCTCCTCAGGTTTTCCAAAAATTCCTGTCTGTTCATCCTTTCACTCCGTCTTACCAGAATATATTCATGAATCTATTTTACCACACTTAACAGAAGTGGCAACTAATATAATCATAAAGTTTTTATGAAATTCTTATAAACTCAGTTTCTGTCTGATCAGATCTTCTCTTTTTTGTCATTTTCCTGCAATTTTTGCATACATTTCCGGTCTGCGGTCTCTGAAAAGGCCCCAGTTCAGTCTGTCTGCCTTTAATGCATCCAGATCAAAGGTATTTACAATAACTCCTTCTTCATTTCTGGACAGTTCTGCACAAACAGCTCCTGTATTATCTGTAATAAAAGAGGAACCATAAAAGTTAAGAGATGACTTCTGACCTCCATTTTCAGAACATGGAGTTACTGTTTCCTCACCAATCCTGTTTGCTGCGATCACCGGAATTAAATTTGAAGCAGAATGTCCCTGCATACATCTTCTCCAGTGCTCCATACTGTCACATTCAAGAATCGGTTCACTTCCGATCGCAGTCGGATAAAAAAGAAGCTCCGCTCCCTGTAATGCCATGCATCTCGCAGTTTCCGGAAACCACTGATCCCAGCAGATCCCGACTCCGATCGTACCGTATCTTGTTTCAAAAACTTTAAATCCGGTATCCCCGGGAGTAAAATAAAATTTTTCCTGATAATAGTGATCATCCGGGATATGCGTTTTCCGGTAAACGCCAAGATTCTTTCCATCTGCATCCAGAATTGCGATACTATTATAAGTATTATTTATTTCTTTTTCATAAAAGCTTACAGGAATTACAACTCCAAGCTCAGCTGCTACTCTGCCAAAATGCCGGACTGCCGGGTTTTCTTCTACCGTCTGTGCATACTCATAGTATTCATATCTGCGTTCCTGACAGAAATACGGCCGCTCAAAAAGTTCCGGTAAAAGGATAATATCTGCTCCTTTTTCAGCTGCCTGACGTACCAGCTCCTCTGCATGAGAAATATTTGCTTCCACACTTTTTTCACATCGCATCTGAACTGCTGCCACTGTTACATTTCTCATTTTGCTCTTTCCTCCGCCATAAAGTAAAAAATTTATCCTGCAAAATTATTTTCAGGATCATCCCGCCTGCACACTGCTGCCGGAATCTGCTGAGTAATACAGTGAATATTTCCACCGCCGACAATGATCGCTCTGGCATCAACAGGGCAAATTTTTCTCTCAGGGAAACATTCCTGCAGGATCCTCACCGCAGTCTCATCATTTTCATCTCCGAACTGTGGCAGAATGATCCCGCCATTTGAAATATAAAAATTTACATAACTGGCAGCCATGCGTTCCCCTGCTTCTCTTTCATCCTCGCCGGCTTCAAACACAAAACCATCCACATCTTCCTGTGTGAGACAGACTGGTTTCTGAGGAACAGGCAGTTTATGGATCTTAAACTTTCTGCCTTTTGCATCTGTTTCTTTTTCCAGCACTTTCAGATCTGTAAGGGACATTTCATACTGTGGGTCTGACTCATCATCTGTCCATGCAAGCACAACCTCTCCAGGTCTTACAAAAGCACATACATTATCTACATGTTCATTCGTTTCATCCTGCCAGATCCCGCAAGGCAGCCAGATAACCTTCTGTACACCAAGCCAGTACCTGAGTTTTTCTTCAATCTGCTCCCTGTCAAGTTCCGGATTCCTTCCCTTACTTAAAAGACAGGTCTCTGTCACCAGCAGTGTTCCTTCCCCATCAGAATGAATGGATCCGCCTTCCAGAACAAAAGGTCTTGCATCCAGACATGGATAACCCAGTTCCTTACATATAAACGCTGCCACTTTATCGTCTTTTTCCCAGTTCTGATAAAGTCCGTCAAAAGAACCGCCCCATGCGTTAAACTGCCAGTCAACTCCGCTGATCTCTCCATTCTTATCCATAACCATGGTTGCACCAACGTCTCGCGCCCATGCGTCATCTGTCTCGCATTCGAGCAATGTTATACCAGGAATATCCTTAAGCTGAATTTTCGCATTTTCTGCCTGTGCCTGTGAAACCAGCATGTATACTTTCTCGCTCTCCGCAATCGCCTCTGCTACTCTCACAAATGCTTTCTGTGCTTCTTTTGCTCCATAATTCCAGGAACCCGGACGTTCCGGCCATATCATCACGCATCCGTCATGCGGCTCAAACTCTCCCGGCATCCGATATTTTACAGAAGCTTCTCCGCAGTTCTTCTCACTGTTTGGGGTGCTTCTTTTTATTTCAGTTTTTCTATCATCTGCCAGACTGACTTTTTTATCACTTTTCACCTTGCCATTTTCACTCATTGCCGGTCTCTGTCCTTTCCTTCTGTTATGAAAGTCTGTTCTTAAAATCTTCATATCCGAAATGCCTGATAACTTCACACTCTCCGTTTTCATGCATAACAGCAATGTCCGGCAGAGGCATTCCGTTAAATGTATTATTCTTCACCATCGAATAGATTGCCATATCCATGAAATACAGCTTATCTCCGATCTGGATCTCTCTGTCAAAAGAATAATCTCCGATCACGTCTCCCGCCAGACAGGTGCAGGAAGACAGGCGGTAAGTATATGCTTTCTCACCCGCTTCCCCGCTGTCTTTCAATGGAGGGCGATATGGCATTTCCAGTACATCCGGCATATGACAGGCTGCAGAAGCATCCAGGATCAGCGTCTTAATCCCATTTTCCACAATATCCATAACTTCCGTTACCAGATATCCTGCATTCAGCGCAATTGCCTCTCCCGGTTCCAGATAAATATCCAGATCATATGTTTCTTTCATATGTATAATGCATTTCTCAAGAAGCTGCACATCGTAATCATCCCGTGTAATATGATGACCACCGCCCATATTCAGCCAGGAAATCTTCGGCAAAAATTCTCCGAACTTCTCCTCTACCGCATGCAGAGTTTTCTCCAGATCATCCGCATTCTGCTCGCAGAGTGTGTGAAAATGCAGCCCGTCTATCCAGTCAAGACATTCCTCATCAAAGTTCTCCCTTGTAACTCCCAGTCTGGAACCCGGCGCACACGGATCATAAATTGCATGGTCTCCCTGCGTGGAACATTCCGGATTGATACGAAGCCCGATGCTTGCGTTGGTACATACATCTTTAAATTTCCTCAGCTGTGCATTGGAATTAAAGATAATATGATCGCAGATCTGATCCAGTTCTTCCATATCTTCTTCCTTATAGGCAGGGGAAAAGACATGATTCTCTTTTCCCATTTCTTCATGCCCGAGCCTTGCCTCAAACAAACCGCTTGCCGTTGTACCGGCCAGATATCCTGCGATCATTGGATACAGTGCAAATCCCGAAAACGCCTTCTGCGCAAGCAGGATCCTGCATCCTGTATCTTCCTGAACTTTTTTCAGAATTTCCAGATTCTCCCGCATCTTTTTTTCATCGATGACATAGCAGGGAGTCCTCAGCTGATCAATCTTCATTTGCTTTCCAGACCTTTACAAGTTCAGGGTCCTCGCAGACTTTCCACGGAAGTCCCCATTTATTTAATGCTTCCATATATGGATCCGGATCAAATTCCTCTACGTTAAATACGCCCGGTTTCTTCCACTGTCCGGTCACTACCATCATGGAACCGATCATAGCCGGAACACCTGTTGTGTAAGAGATTGCCTGAGATTCCACTTCTTTATAGCATTCCTGATGATCACATACATTATAGATATAAACGCTTTTCTCTTTTCCGTCTTTAATTCCTGTGAAAATACATCCGATATTCGTTTTTCCCACTGTTCTCGGTCCCAGAGATGCAGGATCTGGCAGAAGTGTTTTCAGGAACTGGATCGGCACGATCTCCTGTCCGTTAAATTCTACAGGCGCTGTGGAAAGCATTCCTACATTTTCCAGACACTTCATATGTGTCAGGTAACTCTGTCCAAATGTCATAAAGAAACGGATTCTCTTTACTCCCGGAATATTCTTTGCAAGAGATTCGATCTCTTCATGATGAAGAAGATACATATCTTTCTTTCCTACTTCCGGGAAATCATAGACAGACTTGAACTCCATCGGTTCTGTCTCTACCCAGTGTCCGTCTTCCCAGTAAGAACCATTTGCGGAAACTTCACGGAGGTTGATCTCCGGATTAAAGTTTGTGGCAAACGGATATCCGTGATCTCCGCCATTGCAGTCAAGAATATCAATGGTATGGATCTCATCAAAATAGTGTTTCAGGGCATACGCACTGAATACACTGGTAACACCAGGATCAAAGCCTGTTCCCAGAAGAGCTGTCAGTCCTGCTTCTTTAAATTTCTCATCATAAGCCCACTGCCAGGAATAATCAAAATATGCTGTAAATCCCTTTTCTTCGCATCTCTTTTCATAGATTGCACGCCACTTAGGATCCTCTGTATCTTCTGCTTCATAGTTTGCAGTATCGATATAGTCTACTCCCGCTTCCAGACATGCATCCATGATCGTAAGATCCTGATATGGAAGCGCCACATTCAGAACAGCATCCGGTTTATAAGCTCTGATCAGTTCTGCAACTTCTCCCGCATTGTCCGCATCCACTTTCGCTGTCTCGATCTTTGTCTTAGTTGTGCTTTCAATCTTCGCTTTCAGGGTATCACACTTTTCCTTTGTTCTGCTTGCGATCATGATCTCTGTAAAAACATCACTGTTCTGGCAGCATTTACGGATTGCCACTGAAGCAACTCCGCCACATCCGATCACCAATAATTTACTCATAAACTGTTTTCCTCCTCTTCCAGTAAGTCTTCTACATATTTCGGAAGCATGAATGCTCCTCTGTGAAGGTTTGTTGTATAGTACCATGTTTCTATATTAAGATCATCAAACCTCTCAGGTCTGAAATCTTCCAGCGGATGATATTTCTTTGATGCAAATCCAAAAAGCCAGTATCCGGAAGGGCAGGTCGGGATATGTGCCTGATAAACCCTGCTCACCGGAAATGACCGGAATACTTTTCTGTGCATCTTTCTGCATTCCACTTCATCCTCATCATAAAAAGGACTTCCATGCTGATAAACCATGATCCCGTCATCTCTGAGAGCTTTATAACAGCTTCCATAAAATTCCTTGGTAAAAAGCCCCTCTGTATGTCCCAGCGGATCTGTGGAGTCATTAATGATCAGATCATATCCTGACTTTTTATTTCTCAGGAAACGAAGCCCGTCCTCATAATAGATATTGACTCTTTCATCCTTAAGTCCCTGTGCAATATCCGGGAACATCTGCGCACATACATCCACAAACATTTTATCGGATTCCACCACATCAATGCTTTCGATCTGCGGATAATGGATCAGTTCTCTGGCAACTCCGCCGTCACCGCCGCCGATAATGAGGACATTTTTTACATCCGGATGTACTGTCATCGGCACATGAGTCACCATCTCATCATAAATAAATTCATCCTTGTCTGAAAATACGATCTCACCGTCCAGAGCCACAAATCTTCCAAATTCTTCTGACTCAAACACATCGATCCTCTGAAATTCGCTTTCTCCCGAGAACAGCTGTTTATTGATCCGGACAGAAAGTTTTACATTTCCTGTATGAAACTCGGAATACCACAATTCCATTATCAGATACCCCCTTTCAGGACCTGAAGACTTTCCACCTTCGGGTCCTCCATTCCCTGCATGGAACAGCCTTTATCTCTCGCATAAAGAATATATTCTACTATTTCCTGTGTAACCATTTCTCCTGGTGCAAGGATCGGTATTCCCGGAGGATAACACATAACAAACTCACCGCTGATCCTGCCTGCTGCCTGTTCCATAGGCAGAGATTCTTTTTCTGCATAAAATGCCTGCTGGGGAGAGATCACAACTGCAGGTGCAATATATTCACCGGAAAGCATGCCTGTACTGTCTTTTTTATAAAGGCGTTCAATATCTGCCAGAGCTCCTACCAGTCTCTCGATATCCTGAATACGGTCTCCGATGGAAATATAAGCCAGAATATTGCAGATATCGCCAAACTCGATCTGGATATCATACTCATCTCTGAGAAGATCATAAACCTCAATTCCCGCAAGCCCGTTACCCAGCGTATAAACAGACAGCTTGGTAACATCAAAATCAAACACGCTGGTTCCATTGATCAGATCCATTCCATACGCATAATAGCCGCCAATCTCATTGATCTCCTCTCTGGCATACTGTGCCATCCCTGCAACCTTTTCAAAAGATTCCTCACCCCTTAATGCAAGGTTTCTTCTGGAAATATCCAGGCTGGACAACAGAAGATAAGAAGCACTTGTAGTCTGGGTCAGGTTAATGATCTGGCGCACTTTCTCAGCATTCATGCTTTTATTCAGAAGCAGCAGAGAACTCTGCGTCAGACTTCCGCCGGACTTGTGCATGGAGACCGCTGCCATGTCTGCGCCTGCTTCCATTCCGGATACCGGAAGATTCCTTCCAAAATACAGATGTGTTCCATGAGCCTCATCTGCAAGTACCTTCATCCCTCTCGCATGTGCCTTCTTTACAATTGTGCGCAGATCCGAACAGATCCCATAATAAGTCGGATTATTCACCAGAACTGCCACTGCATCTGGATTCTCATCCATTGCCTTCTCTACCTGACTGATCTCCATGCCAAGAGATATCCCAAGCTTCGCATTTACTTCCGGATTAACATAAACCGGGATTGCTCCGCAGAGCACCAGTGCATTGATCGCACTTTTATGTACATTTCTCGGCAGGATGATCTTGTCCCCGGCCTTACAGACAGAAAGAATCATATTCTGCACCGCAGATGTCGTTCCTCCTACCATGAGAAATGCATGTGCTGCACCAAAAGCATCTGCTGCAAGTTCTTCTGCTTCCCTGATCACTGAGACCGGATGACAGAGATTATCCAGTGGTTTCATTGAATTGACATCCAGACCTACACATTTTTCTCCCAGAAGCTGTGCAAGTTCCGGATTTCCTCTTCCTCTTTTATGTCCGGGCACATCAAAAGGAACGACTCTCTTTCTGCGAAAACGTTCCAGCGCTTCATAAATGGGCGCATGCTGTTGTTTTTCATAATCCATTTGCCTTGTCCTCTTTTCCTGTTATGTACTGGCTTTTCTCATAACATTTCCAAAGTCAATACAATGATCGACCGTATCTGTTCGGCAGTCCACGTTTCCGTGAGGTGCCAGACAGTTACGGGTGATTTTTGAACATATCTGCAGCTTTAACCGGAACAGATGATCAATATCCCCAAAAAGCGCAACAAAAAAGGAAGCAGATATGTTCTCTCATCATCTGCTTCCTTCATGATCCGTTACATTCCACAGGCTATATGACCGATACACCTGCGGATTCTCCGTACAAATCCATGTGTAATCTCTGCCTGTTCCTGTATTCTAAAATATTCATGACTGCTGTCGTCTTCAATCGCTGGCAAATATATGCTATGCTCTTATTGACCGTTTCACAAGATGATGCGTGCTTATGCACTGATTATAAAGTAATCAACTTATAAAATTTGAGCTTCTAACTCAATCAATAATGTGGTTTCCCACCTCGGCAACTGCCCCGCCTGTCCGTATGGACTTAACATTCAATATCTGTTACGTTTGAATGTGAGCAAATATTTGCATGAAAACGATAGTCTCTTTTCATACTGAAAAAAAAGAATAACATACCTTTTCTGCTGCTGTCAATTCCCTTTCTTATATTTTTCATAAGTTTTACATTGCTTTTATATGAGTTCTTTTTTGCAGAAAAATCATGTTTATTTTTTAACAATAGCATTCTTTTATAAAAGATATTTTTTCTCAACACTATAGAAGTTCCTTTCCCTTCATTATTTAATTTGCACAACTTTCATCCAGATTGTTTGATTTTTTTGACGTTTCAGTAAAATTTTCTTGACATTTTTTTCTCAAAATGCTATATTGTATTCATCAATTGAAGGAACCTTCGAGTACTGACGGAAAGAGTGGAATACGAACCACGTGGAGTCGGAGGTTTGTGAGAGCCGACCGTCTGGGCAGTATTTGAATCTTTCAGATACTGGCCTTTTTTTATCTCATGGAACAGCAGTTATTTTGTTGAAATGTTTCATCAGACAGACTGGCAGGACGATACTTCCTTCAATGAATAAGTCTGTTACTGATCGTGAACTGAACAGTAACATAAGTTTTTCATGTTATGCGGAGACGAAAGGAGAAAAACATTATGGGATTCAAATCAGACATCGAAATCGCACAGGAATGCGAAATGCTTCCAATTACTCAGATTGCAGAGAAAGCAGGTATTGACGACAAATATCTGGAACAGTACGGAAAATACAAAGCAAAAATTGACTACAATCTTCTGAAAGAAAGCGATAAAAAGGACGGAAAATTAATCCTCGTTACAGCTATCAACCCAACTCCTGCAGGAGAAGGTAAAACTACTACTACTGTAGGTCTTGCAGATGGTATGCAGAGACTTGGAAAGAGTGTTATGGTAGCTCTTCGTGAGCCATCCTTAGGACCGGTATTCGGTGTTAAAGGCGGCGCTGCAGGCGGCGGATATGCACAGGTAGTTCCTATGGAAGATATCAACCTTCACTTTACAGGTGATTTCCATGCGATCGGTGCAGCTAACAACTTACTTGCAGCTATGATCGACAACCACATTTTCCAGGGCAACGCATTAAACATTGACCCACGTAAGATCACATGGAGAAGATGTGTAGATATGAACGACCGTCAGCTTCGTAATGTAGTAGACGGCCTTGGCGGAAAGACAAACGGTATGCCTCGTGAAGACGGATACGACATCACAGTTGCATCTGAGATTATGGCAGTTCTCTGTCTTGCAAGTGACATCAAAGACCTGAAAGAAAGATTATCCAAGATCATCATCGGATATACATATGGTAAAGTTTCCGAGCAGAAACCGGTAACAGCTGGTGACCTTCATGCAGAAGGCGCTATGACAGCCCTGTTAAAAGATGCTCTGAAACCAAACCTTGTACAGACTCTGGAACACGTTCCTGCAATCGTACACGGCGGACCATTCGCTAACATTGCTCATGGATGTAACTCCGTAACAGCTACAAAGATGGCTATGAAGCTTGCAGACTATGCCATCACAGAAGCCGGATTCGGTGCTGACCTCGGTGCTGAGAAATTCCTCGACATCAAATGCCGTATGGCAGGCTTAAAACCAAGCGCAGTTGTTATCGTAGCTACTGTACGTGCCCTGAAATACAACGGCGGTGTTGCAAAAGCTGACCTTAACAATGAAAACCTGGAAGCACTTGAGAAAGGTATCCCGAACCTTCTGAAACACGTTTCCAATATCAAGAACGTATACAAACTGCCATGTGTTGTTGCTATCAACGCATTCCCGACAGATACAAAAGCTGAACTTGACTTCGTAGAAGCAAAATGTAAAGAACTCGGCGTTAATGTTGCTCTTTCTGAAGTATGGGCTAAAGGCGGCGAAGGCGGAATCAAACTTGCTGAAGAGGTTCTCCGTCTTGTTGAAGAGCCAAATGACTTTACTTATGCATATGAACTGGAAGGTTCTATCGAAGACAAACTGAACCAGATCGTTCAGAAAGTTTACGGCGGCAAGAGAGTTGTCCTGACAGCAAACGCTCAGAAACAGGCGAAACAGTTAGAAGCTCTTGGCTTCGGCAACTGCCCGATCTGTGTTGCCAAGACTCAGTACAGCTTAACAGATGACCAGACCAAACTCGGCGCTCCGACAGACTTCGAAGTTACAGTACGTAACCTGAAGATCTCCGCTGGTGCAGGATTCATCGTAGCCCTTACAGGCGAGATCATGACAATGCCAGGTCTGCCAAAAGTTCCGGCTGCTGAAAGAATCGACGTAGACGAAACAGGTAAGATCACAGGTCTGTTCTAATCTTACAGAACTTAATCAAAAATAAAAAGTCATATTTATATATGATATATGTCCAGACGATTTACAGGCGGGAAGACTTTCCCGCCTGTTTTTATATTCGCATCCAGCTTTGCAGACTCCAGAATATACATCGTGTTTTCTTTTCACACCAAAAATACCGCTATAGTTTCACCTACAGCGGTATTTTATAATACATCTTAAATTGTTTTTTCTATTTCTGTATGTAATACATAAAATCTTCCAGATCTTAGAATAATGGTTTCATGGCTGGATACAGAGTACGGAATTTCTGGTATTTTTCTTCGTATTTGGCAACCAGTTCAGGATCCGGTTCTACTGTATCAACAACCTTCGCAAATTTCTTACCGATTGTTTCTACATCCGGATAAGCACCGCAGCCTACTGCTGCAAGCATAGCACCACCCATAGATGGTCCCTCTTCATTCTCCAGAACGTCAACTTTCAGATTCATGACATTAGCAATGATCTTCTTCCACAGTGGGCTCTTAGCTCCACCACCGCAGATCTTAGTTCTCTCAATCTTGATTCCCAGGCTTCTTGCAACTTCCAGAGAATCGCGAAGTCCAAATGCAACACCTTCCAGAACAGCCTGTGTCATGTCTGCTCTTGTACTATCCATGGACATTCCGAAGAATACACCTCTTGCATCCGGATTATTGTGTGGAGAACGCTCTCCCATCAGATATGGAAGGAAGAATACGTTGTTCTCACCAAGTTTCTGGATTGGAGCCTGCTCTGCATTGAAATCTTTTGTCTGAAGGATCTCTTCTGCCCACCATTTATTACAGGAAGCTGCGCTGAGCATACATCCCATCAAATGATAGCTTCCATCTGCATGACAGAAAGAATGAAGTGCATTGTGGGCATCCACGCCGAAGTTCTTGCTGGAAATAAATACAGTTCCGGATGTTCCAAGGGAAATATTACACTGTCCGTCACCAACTGTACCGGTTCCTACGGCAGCTGCTGCATTATCACCTGCACCTGCAACAACCTTTACATCTTCACTGAATCCAAGTTCTTTCGCAATCTCCGGTTTCAGAGTTCCAACTACTTCCCAGCTCTCATACAGTTTCGGAAGCTGTTCTTCTGTGATTCCACAGATCTCCAGCATTTCTTTTGACCAGCAACGGTTCTTTACATCAAGAAGAAGCATACCGGAAGCATCGGAAACATCTGTGCAGAAGGAACCTGACAGACGATATGCCAGATAATCTTTTGGCAGCATAATCTTAACTACTTTCTTAAAGTTCTCCGGCTCGTTTTTCTGCATCCAGAGAATCTTTGGTGCTGTAAATCCAGCGAAAGCGATATTGGCAGTGTACTCAGAGAGCTTGTCTTTTCCGATCACTGTATTCAGATATTCTGTTTCTTCACCTGTACGTCCGTCATTCCAGAGGATTGCAGGACGGATTACGTTGTCATCTTTATCAAGAGTAACAAGACCATGCATCTGTCCACCGAAGCCGATTCCGGCTACCTGACTTCTGTCAATGTCTTTTGTCAGTTCTTTCATACCTTCCATGCTCTGTGCAAACCAGTCTTCCGGTTTCTGCTCAGACCAGCCCGGATGTGGAAAGAATAATGGATATTCTTTTGAAACAATGTTACAGATCTTTCCGGATTCCTCCATAAGCAGCAGCTTTACTGCTGAAGTACCAAGGTCAACACCAATATAGTACATAAATACCCTCCTTACACCTCTTACATCCCAGAGGAAGCCCCCTGGGATGTCTTTGTATATTTCGTGTCAGTTTTTAATTTTTAAGTCCGATTGTAAATTATCCCCAAGGATTCTCTGTTGGATATCTTACTCCTGCAGGCTGATTGTAACCGATTTTGTTTACATTGATTCCGAGGAATTTAACTACTTCAAAGAAGAGTTTTCCGTAATGACCGAACATAACAGCTCCGTGATGCGGATAGTTGCCTTCAACAAGAACGTGACGGTAGAATCTTCCCATTTCTTTGATAGCGAAGATACCAATACCACCAAAGGATCTTGTAGGTACATCAAGAACTTCACCTTCAGCAACATATGCTACCATTTCACCTTCTGAATTGCACTGCAGACGGTAGAATGTAATGTCAGAAGCAGCGATATCACCTTCAAGAGTTCCTCTTGTAAAGTCTGGCTCAGATCCTTCTGGCTCAAGAAGTCTGTGCTGGATGAGCTGATATTTAACTGCTCTGGAATCGCACATTTTGCATGCCGGAGTATTTCCGCAATGGAATCCCATGAATGTGTCAGTAAGTTTATAATCATATTTTCCTTTGATATCTTCATCATAGATATACTGTGGAACAGAGTTGTTGATGTCAAGCAGTGTAACTGCATCCTGGGAAATGCAAAGTCCGATGTACTCGCTGAGTGCTCCGTAGATATCAACTTCACAGGATACCGGGATTCCTCTTGAAGCAAGACGGCTGTTTACATAGCAAGGCTCAAATCCGAACTGTGACGGGAATGCAGGCCAGCATTTATCGGCAAATGCAACATATTTTCTTGCACCTTTGTGAGCTTCTGCCCAGTCAAGAAGAGTAAGCTCAAACTGTGCCATCTTAACATTGAGGTCAGCATAATATCTGCCTTCGCCCATTTCTTTTGCCATATCTGCACATACTTCCGGGATACGAGGATCGTTCTCATGCTCTTTGAATGAAACGAGAAGGTCAAGTTCTGAGTTCTCTTCAATCTCAACACCCAGTTCATAAAGTCCTTTGATAGGTGCGTTACAAGCGAAAAAGTCCTGTGGACGTGGTCCGAAAGTAATGATCTTCAGGTTACGAACACCGATAACGGCACGTGCGATCGGTACGAAATCAGCGATCATTTTGGAAATGTCTGTAGCTGTTCCGATCGGATATTCCGGAATATATGCCTCAAGATGACGCATCTTTAAGTTGTAAGAGCAGTTCAGCATACCACAGTAAGCATCACCTCTGCCGTTGATCATGTCGCCGTCGCCTTCTGCTGCAGCTACATACATGCACGGTCCGTCAAATCTCTCTGCGATCAGTGTTTCAGGTGTTTCAGGTCCGAAGTTTCCAAGGAAAACAACCAGTGCATTGCACTCTGCTTTATTTACATCTTCAAGTGCTTTTTCCATGTCTTTTTCATTCTCAACAGTTACCGGACATTCATAAAGTTCACCTTTGTATGCGTCCATGATAGCTGCACGTCTTTTTTCAGAAAGCTGAATTGGGAAACAGTCACGGCTTACTGCGATTAATCCAAGTTTTACTACTGGTATATTGTTCATAGTATAATTTCCTCCATATTTTATATACTTTAGTTTTATATGATTTTGTTTTTTAGTTCTCAGTCAATTGCGATGTTCTCTCCGCGAAGTCCGTTTACAGCACCTGCGATTGCTGCATCTTCGTGTGCGATGAGCCATTTGTTTTTAGCTGTCAGAAGGCTGTCCTCTCCTGTCTTTGCTGTTTCAAATGTCAGATCTGTGTTAGTTCCTGCCGGAAGTACAACTACACACTGGAATCCTCCGTCCTGCACATTACATGGTGCATAATGAAGCGTTGTTGCGTATACTTCAATGCCTGTTCCTGCAGGTACTAAAAATGCTTCGATTTTAGAAGTGTCATATGTAAGTTCGTCTGTGATATCCTGCTGGCTTCCGATGAGCAGAACCAGATCTGTTACTGCTACGTTGATCTCTGAGCTGCGATGATATTCTACAGCATTTAATTTCTTATTATGTCCGTTGCAGTATCCGATCTCGATCGGAATTCCTCCGAAACCTTTATTCTGTAATTCTTTTGCCACATCCAGAGCTTCCAGTTCTTCTACAGAAGGAACATAAACCACATCATCCGGAACCGGTGTGTGTTTCATCTCTTTAAGAAGTGCGCTGAAGTCATAACCTTCCAGAACTTTTCCGTATCTGCGGAAAGAAGCATCTGCTACATTCTGAATCTTCACCTGTAAAACCTCCTTTTCCCCTTTCGGGGATGTCACGTTATCTTTACTGTGATTCGAGTATAGCAGAACAACCTGTTTCTTTTCGCCAGTTTTCTTGACTATTCTATAGCATTTTTTTGACCTTTTTCATTTTTCTGCTTTCGCATCTCACTTGGCAGAATTCCATATCTTTTCTGAAATTCCCCCGAAAATCCACGACTGCTGCAAAATCCATTGTCCAGTGCAATCTGACTAATAGTACGATCAGTATTCACCAAATCTCTGTACGCATATGCCATACGGATATCCTGCAGATAAGTTTTATAGTTAACTTTTGCATATTTTTGGAACATTCGCGACAAATATGCATCAGAATAACCAAATGTGGCTGCCAGGTCTGAAAGTTTCAGATCTTCATTATAATGTTCACGCATATAAGTGGTAATTTTTGACAAAGCATCAAGTCTCCTGCTGTGTCGAATCTCCTTCTCATGAACCTCCGTCAACCGATAATTTTTGACCAACATATACATAATCTCATAAAACAGAGACATCGTCCGAAACTCATATCCCACATCTCTCGCCGTATAAACCTTATATAGCTTCTTAATCAATGAAGCCAGCTTCACATCCGCTGCCTCATCCTGACTCCTGAAACGGATAAACCTTTGCGCTGTAAAATAATTCTCAAACTGCTTCAATGGTATCTGAAGCACCACAGTCTTATTCTTCTCCACTGCACGTATGGAATGAATCTCATTGGAGTTAATAATCATCTGCTCCCCCGCCTTCAGCGGATACTCCTCCTTATTCATAAAAAACTCCAGATGTCCCTCCAGAACCGCAAAAATCTCAATCGAAGTATGCCAGTGCTTCTCCCTCACATAATTTCCATTTCCACCCTCAAACAAAAAAACCTTAAACGGCAGCCCCTCGTTGGGAATGATCAGTTCATGCTGAAACTCCATATCACTTTCACCTCTCTCCACTGCAAATCCATAACAATAAAAACCACTTTTCCCACATTTTTTCTATCATCCAGTAACCAGCGCAGAAAAATAGTTTCTTTTGTGTGCATTTGCAGGATTCTTAGATATTCTTAGCCGGAAAAAATCTGCGTTATGAGTAAAATGACACACTGTCTGAGCCGCAGGCGAGTTTGTGTCATTTTACTCATGCTTTTAGCAGATTTTTGGCGGCTTAGAATATCTTAGTGTCCGAAACCGCACACAAAAGAAACTATTTTTCTGCGCGTCCCATGCACACTAATAAAAAACCGCAGTATCTATTTTTCCCCAGATACTGCGGCAACTCCTATATCTCTATATCCAAAACAGACGGCTTTTTATTTACAGAGCTCTGCAACCACCTGGTTGATCACCTTACCATCTGCTTTTCCCTTCAGATCAGCCATAACAGCCTTCATAATCTGACCTTTATTCTTAGTTGCAAGAACATCTGCAAATTTCTCTTCCAGATATGTTTTAATCTCTGCTGCATCCATCTGCTTCGGAGCATATTTTGCGATTACATCATATCTCGCCTGATATTCTGCTTTCAGATCCTCTCGACTCTCCGGGCAGGTATCCAGCTGTTCTTTTACTGTTTTCAGCTCTTTCAGGATTACTCTGTCTACCAGATCACTCTTGATCTCATCACGGCATCCTTCATCGATGGCTACTTTCTTTACTGCGGAGATCAGGGAAGATACAGCTTCCTTTGTTACTTTATCTTTGGCTTTCATAGCTGCGACCATATCTTTTCTTAATACTTCAAGTTCCATTTTTATTCCTCCTCGTTTGCTATTGTGATTCGCAAATAGCAGAACTATAAAAAACACCTTTAATGATCGGGTTCCGGATAATAGTCTGCTTAATAATCACTACAATTCTAATAATCAGCATACCACGATTTATCTGAAAATCCAATGCTAATTCGCATGAAAATTAAATTTATACGGAAGTTTTCCCTCTTTTTTGTACACACTTTGATATAATTCCTGCCAGATTTCTCCCAGAGAATCCTCACCCTCACGGATATCATCCGGTATCAGGCCACCCTTACTTTCCAGCAAATCTAATGCTTTTTTATCCTGTTTCAATCCATGAAGTGCCTGCACATATCCCAGTTTCAGTCTGCCATCTTCCTGCTCTTCTTTGTCCAGTTTTCGATAGAAACGGCTCAGTTCTTCATACTTTTCTGCAAGTAAAAGAATACGAAAGCCTTCTTTCAAATAGGAAAGTTCCTTGCGTTTAAATGCCATTCCCTGAAGGATATATGCTCCTGCCTGGTCTTTGTCATTCTGCATCAGTTTCACACAGCTCAGGCCATGAAACGCCCATGCACTCTCCTTTAATTTCAGTGAAGTCACAAAAGCTTTCTCCGCTTTCTCATAGTCTTCTCTGCGGTAATATCCCAGTCCCAGCTGATAATGGGCATACCAGTTCTGCGCATTTTCTTCCATATGTACTTTCAGGAAATCTACATTTGTCTCATCGATCAGAAATGCATCCGGTGTTTCCAGAGGCTGCGGACAATGTAAAATTCCTGTCTCAAAAAAGTATTTCCAATTTTTCAGAGATTCTTCCTCTTTTGAAATTTCACTCTGTGTTTGGTCAGTACTTTCCCCAAAGAATTTCAGATGTTTTGTGCCTTCTCCATGCTCAGCAAGTGCACCATACACACTTCCTCTGTATACAGACTGTGCTTCTTTTCTTGCCATTTCTTTTGAAGTTTCCAGCTTCTCTTTCAATTTTTCATGTAACCCGGATTCAAGGATTCTGCCTGTTACCAGAGCCGTACGCTCTTTATATTCTTTCTCAAGTACTCCCTCGGAAATATTAACAGAGCCATACTGTTCCATCCACTCCCAGGCTGTATGAGGTGCCATCGGGATGCATCCATACTGCGTTTTTGCAAGTCCGGCCTGCACTTCCAGATAACGACCCGCTTTATCTGTGAGGTATTCCTGCCAGTGATCGGAAGCTTTCTGATTTCCCCATGAAAAAAGCTTGCGGCTGCGCAGACGGTCTGTGGAAATCTGAAGTAAACCATAGCCGGTTTCATCTACATTTGCAATAAATTTCGGACACCCATCCGGAATGTCAAAGAAATAGTCTACAGATTTCTTTATAGAAGTATAATCGGAAATATCTGTTCCATTCACCATCGGAACATCTACCTTTGTCACCTGATTTCCATTGGATGTAAATGCCTGTACTGCCGGTACAATAACTCTTCCTTTCTCATACTCCGGAACCGCCATATTGCTCCACCAGTACATTGGAACCACATCTTTTCCTTCGTTCACAATACGCATTCTGCAATTTAAAAAACTGCTGTCTTTTTCCAGCCAGAAATCCATCTGATAAGTTACTTTTCGAATCCGTTCATACTCATACATACGCAGAACCGGTTCCCCGTTTTCATTTGTGGTCTGTGCAGTATAAAGTTGTTCTGTTGTAAACGGAGTATGTCCGATAATACCGATATTCCATTCCACTCCGCCGCTGAACCAGGCATTACGCACTGCCAGGTTACTGAACTGAAGAACATCATTCGTATACAACAGATTTCTGCCTGCATATTTATCCCAGAGTTCCCACAATCTTCCTCCATATCCCGGAAGAAATACCGCCTTCAGATAACGATTCTCCAGAACTGCAGTCTGTACTTCCTGCTCTTTAAGTTCTCTTGTGTAAGTGTTTCTCTGGCGATATGGATAGGCACTCTTTACACGTCCATATCCCTCATAAATCTCATCTGTTTCATCCAGATGAAATTCCAGGCTGTTCTGCATAGTCAGCTCTCCAAGGAGATCAGGTACGCAGCTCTCCTTTCCCAGGTCAGCTACCCTGATCTTCTTTGTCTCAAATCTTAATTCAGACATCCATAATCCCCCGTTTCATCGCGTTTTCCAGTTCCTCCATCTGTCCCAGAATCAGCTTCTGTCTGTCGTCAAATAGCAGGCCCTTGTTATGACGATAATACTGATCGGAGCCATTTTCCCGGATAAACCAGATACTGTAAAAGTTTGCGTTCAGTTCCGTGATAAATGCTACCATTTCCTGACTGTCTCCAAAAGCAGCTTCCATAAAGTCAAAAACATTCTGCAATGTCTGCGCAACAGCTTCTGTCTGTTCTTCCAGACTGTCTGCTTCTGCAGAAAATGCCTCTTTTACTTTCTCATAAATGTCCTGTTCGCTCTGTGTCAGACCTTCCAGCTCCAGCCAGATTTTCTCCAGAAAAGCATTGACCCTGAGAAGCGTTTTCTCCTCGTTTGCGGTCAGCAATTCAGATTTTCTTGCTGATCCCAGATCATCTGCTGCCTTCTGACAGATTACTTTCAAAGAAATATCAGCAAGGTTGTCCCTATAATATACCATATATTTGTACAATTTTGTTACATAAGAATCCATCAGATAGCATTCCGTAAATAACTGGCTTAATTTTCCGTTCAAAAGCCCTACCAGACTTAAATGTTCATCCAGAGACGCATTTCTGATTTTCTGTACAGTAAGCTGTGTCCATTTTCCATGAAGCAGATCCTCTACTGCATAGTCTGTCTTATATTTGTTATACAATGCCAGATATGCTGCAAAATCCCTGGCGATCATCGGATGCTGGATGTACTGATACACTACCTCTCTGTCCACTTCCTTGCCCAGTGTTTCATACACCTGGATCAGTCTGGAAAGGTCCTCCCATCCTCTGGCAGTGGCAAAAATACGTCCGTCTACCGTGTTCTCCATTCTGTAGAAATTCTTTCTGCGAAGTTCCAGATAGGAAATTACTGCAGGATGAATTCCCTGTTCATAAGCATATTCTTTCCATACCTCAAAGTCCGGCTGCACATCAATTCTCTTGATTCTGTCGAGAGTTACTACGTCAAATTCCCGGACAGATTTATTGTATTCCGGCGGATTTCCTGCTGTTACGATCACCCAGCCCTCAGGGACTTTCTGGTTTCCGAATGTCTTTCCCTGAAGGAACTGCAACATCATTGGTGCCAGGGTTTCTGATACACAGTTGATCTCATCAATAAAAAGGATCCCCTCTCTCAGGCCTGTCTTCTCCATCTTCTCGTAGACAGATGCGATAATCTCACTCATAGTATATTCTGTGACAGAGAATGTCTCTCTTCCAAAAGTTTTCTCTTTAATAAATGGAAGTCCTACTGCACTTTGACGAGTGTGATGAGTGATTGTGTAGGATACCAGACCTACTTTGCATTCCCTGGCAATCTGCTCCATGATCTGGGTCTTTCCAATACCCGGTGCCCCCATCAGAAGGATGGGTCTCTGCCGGATTGCAGGGATCAGATAATTTCCAAATTCATCCTTCGCCAGATATGCTTCTATTGAATCTTTTATCTCCTGTTTTGCTCGTTTTATGTCCATAATATAAATCCTTTCCTGCCTTTCACTGTCTGTCCGGCTCACCTAAATCATCTTTGTCCAAGATCAGCTTCATCGCCCATACCGGTACATCCACATCTCTGTAATTATCCTGCATAAATACAAATGCAGTCTTATATGGCGGCATTTTCTGTGGATAAATCCCAAATCCGTCTGTGAAATAAATCAGACCTTTCAGATTGTGAAATTCATGTTGTTCCAGCAGTTTATCCACCCACTCAAATGCAGGTCTGAAGTCTGTACCGCCGTCACCGTATAATTCCAGATGCTCCATATAAGCTTTCATTTCTTTCTGAGAAGTAATCTTCTTATCTGTGTGGACTTTCTCATCACACTGAATGATATGCACATTTATTTTTGTAAAAAAGCTCTCATTTTCACTGAGTACACCATAAGTCTCCTCCAGAAATCTGCGCACCAGCTCTCCGGAACAGGACATGGATGTGTCAATGACAATTACAAATTCCTCTACCTTCTTCACTTCTTTGGATTCCAACGGTTCGATCAGCGGCATATTTCCATATAACCGCAGTCCATAGGTATAAAAGTTGTAATCAAAACTGTCATCATCCACTGCCAGTTCTTCATGAAAAACTGCAAACTTCCGCAGGAATTCTCTGTAATCATATCTACTTCTGTTCTCAGTTTTAATCTGTTCGAGGAAGTCTCCGTCACGCTCTCCTGCCTCCTGCGAAAACGTCTCCAGATCTGTTTCTATTCCATCATTAATTTCACCCCATTTACGGCTGAGCATAGGATTCGGCTTCTGATCCGGCCGCTTGCACTCCCAGTATTTATGGTCATCTATGTGGAATTCCTGTTCCAGATTTGTAAAATCTTTTTCACTCAAATTCCACCCTGACAAAATCTTATATACTCGCTGAGCGTTTAGAGTTTTGCCTTCTTTTTCAAGCAGACGGTAGGTTTCTCTGCGCAGGAGGCTACGCGAAAAGCGAATGCTTCGGTAATTCATTCCATCTATGATGTGTTCCACTGCAATGTCGCAGCTTAAGTCTCGCAATCGCTCTTCAATGGTTGTTACACTATTATCCCCATTATCTGTTTTGCTGATATTTTCTGGCATCCAACCACATTCTAAACTTTCCTGCTGGCCAACTGCAGCATTATCTCCTGCACTATAACTGGCATTGATATTACTATCTGTACCACGCCACACAAAATGCCGGAAAATACAGTGAAATACCATATGAAGATACCCTCTGTTTACCAAAATTCTGTTTTCTTTATATAATCCGCCAAGCATCTGCGGCTGAAAATATATTACTCTTCCATCCGTTCCAAAACCATGAATTGAACCATCCATCTGATAAGAAAAACTGCTCAATGCCACATCCAGGAAACGCATTCCCAGATATAGTTCATCCCTTGCCGCCCTCAGAATACTGCTGCCGATTACCTGCAGGCGCTCTGCTGTTTCTTCTATTTCCTGTGTTTTATCTTCTGGCTGCATAATTATTTTCCTCTATAATCTTATCTATTGATGTTAGGGTCAAAAAGTATTTTGCCCCTAACTTGATATCTATGAATTGCTCCGCTGCTAAGCAGCTCCCGCATCTTCGTTCCACTACGATCGGTGCTAAACGTATGCCACTGGCACACAGCACTCTCAAACATTCGGAATCCGCAGATTTACTGCCTGCTTCAGCTAAATGTCCCAGATAACTATAGTTCAAATCTCTTTTTCCGTCTTACATTCAACTGCTTCTCCGCAGTATGTGATTGTTCACTTTTTTCCTGAACTATTACATCTACTCCCCGATAATTCTCCGGATTGTCCACATTCACCCGCTCATTACCAACTGACTTATCCACTAAATCTGCTCTCTCATTCATAAGAAATGCGGAAATCTCGGTCTCTTTTCTCTGAGTAGCACTGTCAAGCGCAGCATCAATTCCTTCCAAGGTCCAGAGTTTCTGTGCAGATATGACTTCCAGTCTGTGTATATCTTCCTGTTTCACCAGATAAACTGCAATCTCTCTCAGATTCTTGCTGATATATCCCCGATATTCTATTCTGGCTTTCTCCGTCAGTTCATACGGGAATTCCAGTCTGCCGAAAGACATATCCACCAGAACTTCCAGCTTATCCATCACTACTGCCATTTCAAACAGCTTATCATACTCCTGATAATTCAGTTCTTTATTATAGAAACACTGTCTATAATTGCTTCCCGAACCATGATATTCCGTATATAGAATACGCGCAGGTGTATTTTCTACCGCTTCGTCATAATGCTCTGGAAATACGAGTCTCGCCTTTTTATCCTCATAAAGAAATGTCACATCAATCCTCTGCCACATCTCCCCAAGCATTTCTTTAACACCCGATTTCTTTCCCTGTTTCATATGTACAGTCAATTTCTCCAATGCATGACATCCAGTGAATGCTCCACATCCAATTTGCATAAGACTATCTGAAAATTCCAGTTTTTTCAGATTCCCGCACCCATAAAAAATATATCTTCCAATCTCCCGCAGGCTGTCCGGAAGAACAATCTCCTCCACCTCATTTCCAGCCAGAACATGCTCTTCCCTGCCAAATCCAAAACCATCTTTAAATTCCCAGACACTGGAATTCTTCAGCTCTTCATTCTCATCCATATGACAGGAAAATGCATACGGTGCCGCACTGATTACTATTTTCTCATTTATCATCTCCGGAATTTCAACCCTGGGCGCAATCCCATAACACCTCAGAATTTCAATTCCGCCAGACTTCTCTCTGTAATAAATCTTCATTTTCCGTTTCTCCTCCGGAAATCCGTTCCGCTTAAATTTATTTTCTCTCAAAATAAAATCATCCCTGAAAAGTATAATACTTCCCAGGGATTTTTTCCAGATAATATGATACTACTGCTGCTATATTCTTCTTATTATTGCTCAGCGCAAAACCAGCTCCGGTTTAAAGTTCAGATAATCTCCTGATACCAGCTTATATTCAATTCCATCCACATAACCTTTGAAACTGTCATCATATCTTTTCTCCCCGTGACAATGTGAATAGATTACTTTCTCTGCGCCGTATTCCTGTGCCATTAATGTAAACGGACTTTCCATTTCTCCAATGCTTGTTGGCGGGTAATGAAGGAACATGATAAATTTCTCATATCCTGCAGCCTTCGCTGCTTCAAAAGAGCAACGCAGACGTTCCAGTTCACGGTCTCTGATCTTCAGAAAATGTTCGTAACTGTCTTTTCCTTCATAACAGTATCCTTTTGTTCCTACCAGTGCATAATCTTCATATGTATAAAAATTGTTCTGAAGAAATTCCAGTTTTCCTCTGAACATCTCATTCAACTTCTCTGTTTTCTTGGCCTCCCAGAACATATCATGATTTCCACGGAGCAGAATTTTTCTTCCCGGCAACGCCATAATGAAATCCAGATCCGCCTGACACTCCTCCAGATTCCGTCCCCAGGAATGATCTCCGGTAATCACTACCGTATCCTGTTCTGTTACTTTCTTCTTCCAGTACTTCTCAATTTTAACTACGTGATTCTTCCATCTCTTGTCAAATACATCCATTGGTTTATGAACTGTAAATGAAAGATGGAAATCACCGATTGCGTATAAACTCATTTTCTAAATATCCCTCCGCTTAATTGAGCTTAGAAATCTCTCAGCCAAATTTAATGTTTCTGCCTAAGCAACGTTCTTTCAATATCAGACGCTCTATTTCTTACCCAGCATCTTTCGCAGTACTTTCCTGTAAAAGAAAACTGTCAGCCCCGTAGCTGCGAGCCATCCAAACGGCCATGCCATCCATATTCCGGTACTTGCGAATTTCTGTGAGAAAATAAGCGCAAAAATAATTCTCAAAATCAGATCCGGAATCGTTGCCAGTACAAAATACAGCATTGCTCCGTATCCACGAATGATTCCGTCTGTCATAAGTTTCACCACGATCATCAGATACCACGGCGACACAATCCGCAAAAATGCCACACCTGCATCTAACGCGCCTGTGCTCTCTGCATTAAGAAACAGCCCCATCATTTGACGGCTAAAGCCAAAGTACAGGATTACAAATGGCAATGCAGTCATCTCTGACAATTTTAGGCCGGTTTTAAATCCCATGGGAATACGTTCCGGTTTCCCTGCCCCCAGATTCTGTGCAGTATAACTGGACAGGCAGGAACCAAGTGTCATGAAAATATTAATAGCAAACGTATTCAGCTTGATCGCACCGGAATATCCTGCCACAACTGCCGAACCATATTGATTAATAATTGCCTGCACTACCAGATTTCCCACACTAAGTACACTCTGCTGCAGAATACTCGGCACTGCAATTGCCAGAATCTGTTTACATAATTTTGCATCAAATAGTGGCTGTTTTTCTGCTGTCATTGCGCTGAGTCTGCGATACACAGTGATCAGAACCAAAATCGCGGAAATCCCCTGCGCAATAAACGTCGCCCATGCCACACCACTGACTCCCCAACGGAACTTTGCTACAAACAGAAAATCCAACAAAATATTTCCCGCTGAAGAACCAAGCAGAAAATACAGCGGTGTCTTAGAATCTCCAAGTGCTGTGCAGACACCCGTACAGACATTGTAAAGCATCAGAAACAACAATCCGAACACATAAATCTTCAGATACAGTTCTCCATCTGCCAGAATATTCTCCGGTGTGCGAATCCACATCATCATACTCCTGCATGCCACACATCCAAACACAGTCAAAGCAATTCCAAGTACCCCGGATGCCGCAAATGCAGTAGTAACTGCTCTTCTTACTCCTTTTCTGTCACCTGCACCAAACAATCTGGATACAATAACCGAAGTTCCCAGATTCATTCCCACAGCAAACGCCATAAAGATCACAGTAATCGGATAAGACGCTCCAACCGCAGCCAGCGCATCCTCCCCTGCAAACTTACCTGCGATCATGCTGTCCGCAATGTTATAAATCTGCTGAAACATTACACTGAGCATCATCGGCAACAGAAAACGCCACAGCGTTTTGTTCGGATGCTCCTTTGTCAGATCTGTAACCACAATTCTCTCCTCCTCAGTAAAATCACATGAACTTTCCCAATCTCTTCTAATGAGCAGATATCAATAATATCTTTTACGCAAAATAAGACCGGAAGTCTGTGAAACCTCTGGTCTTATTATAGCAACATATAAGTTAAACAGGCAATAACCGTCTGTCCTTATTTATAAAACAATACCGCCCTTTTCAGGCGGCCGCTTCTATACAAATATTACTTCTTTAATCACTGTTTCTTATAAGGTTCTTAATGGAAACGTCTGGAATCCTTCAGAACCTGTACAACTGCAGAGGAATTTCCTGTCAGCATTGCGGAAGCCGCTGCAAAGTAGTCTGCATTGTTCATGATGTAATTTTTGAAACGTTCTGCTAAAGTTGCTTTTTTGTTCATAACTACTGTACTCATTTTTATCCTCTCCTATCATTTTTTATTTTCTTTGTTTTCCTTGTTACATCCTGTATTTTAGCCTTGTTTTTGTTATTAATCCAGTGCTATAATTAACTTATTTTACAACGATATTGACATTTCTCTTGCATTTAAATTTACTTTACTAATTACTGGGTCTAAATTAAGCGGATAAAATCATCCGCTTCGCTACTTGCTTATTGCTTTTCGCAATTGAAGCAGGGGACTTACTTGATTTGGTTAAACACTCATGAAAGGAGCCGCATATGCCCAAAGCTTACCACGAAGCCTTACATCCCCTTGGAAATCTTGGAATCCAGGTTTCTATGTCTGCACTGGAAAGCCCCCATCAACCTCTGCACTGGCACGAAGCTATGGAAATTTTATTTTGTCTGAATGGTGAAGTAACGATTCACGCAGGACATGACACAGTCCATCTTTCCCATAATCAACTTATTGTATTTGATTCCAGAGAAGTACACTCTATTCATTCCGGATCAAACCTGTACATGTTTCTCTGTATCCATGTAGATAAGAAACAGCTCTCTGTCTACTGCCCTGATCTGGAATTATACAATATCAAATGCCGTCCGCTTCCTCTGGATGACCCTAAATCCACACAATATATTCACCTGTGTCAACTTGCCCATGACCTGACACGCACAAATATAAAAGACGAAAATACCAGTGCCATGCGCTCTGACGGTACGGCTTTACTGATGCTTGCTGATCTGATACGATATTTTTCTGTTTATTCTCCGCCCGGAACTGCTGTTACACAAAAGCAGCCAAATGATACGATCCGCGAGATTATTACTTATGTAAATGAACATTATATGGAAAAACTTACACTTGATGACATATCTGTGCATACTGGTTTCACAAAAGAATATTTTTGCCGTTTTTTCAAACAGCATATGGGAATTACTTTCCTTCGTTATTTAAACGAAGTGCGAATTTCCCATGCCGGGCGGCTTCTGTCCACTACTGATCTGCCTGTATCTGAAGTAATGACAGAAAGCGGATTCACCAATCAGACAATTTTTAACCGTCTTTTCAAAGAACTGTATGGTATGACTCCTCTACAGTCACGAAACTATACACGTCCAACTGAATCCTAACACTTACAGCTGGTCACTTCGTTTTTTAACCAAATCAAGTAAGTCCACACACACTACATTGTCCGGCAGATTTATTACAACTGTCATAAGATGGAACTCCTTCCGCTTTATCTAGCCGTGCATCCGATCTGCTACAGTGTATTTTATACTATTTAACCAAAATTCTTTGAAATATTTATGCAAATTTTGTCGGTTTAAAGCGCTAAAGTACTGGATTTTAAAATGACATCATGTTATACTTGATAAGAACGAAAAATACCTGGACGGCTTTTCAGATCATTGGAATATTCCTTAACAATTCCACGTGATCTAAAGAAATCCACATGATATTTATATGGAGGAAACCGATCATGTCAATTACGATCAATCATGAGCTCCCTTTACCGGAGGTTCTGAAATCTCAGTACCCTCTCAGCCAGGAGCTGAAAGAAATCAAGAAACAGCGCGATGAAGAAATCCGTCGTATCTTCACCGGTGAATTAGATAAATTTATTGTCCTTGTAGGACCTTGTTCCGCTGATAACGAAGATACTGTCTGCGAATATGTACGCAGACTGAAAGAAGTGGCAGATAAAGTATCAGACAAACTGATGATCATCCCACGAGTTTATACTAATAAGCCTCGTACTACCGGTGACGGATATAAGGGAATGCTCCATCAGCCGGATCCTGACAAAGCTCCTGACCTTCTTGCCGGAATCATTGCGATCCGTAAGATGCATATGAGAGTTATGCAGGAAACAGGACTTTCTTCTGCTGATGAAATGCTTTATCCTGAAAACCGCAGCTATCTGGATGATATCCTTTCCTATGAAGCGGTAGGTGCCCGTTCCGTAGAGAACCAGCAGCATCGTCTTACAGCCAGCGGCATGGATATTCCGGTTGGTATGAAGAACCCTACCTGCGGAGATCTTTCTGTTATGCTGAATTCTGTGACTGCAGCACAACATCCGCATCATTTTATTTACAGAGGATGTGATGTAGAAACATCCGGAAATGATCTGGCACATACTATCCTCCGCGGCGGCGTAAACCAGTACGGACAGACAATCCCGAATTATCACTATGAAGATCTGATGACTCTGGCTGCATTATATGCCAAGAAAGATCTCAAGAATCCTGCTGTTATTGTAGATGCCAACCACTCTAACTCCAACAAACAGTACAAAGAACAGATCCGTATCGTTACAGAAGTACTCCACAGCCGCAACTATAACCCGGATCTTAAGAAACTGGTCAAGGGCGTTATGATCGAAAGCTATCTCCTCGAGGGTCGTCAGGACATCAGCGACCACATGACCCCTGGATGCTCTATTACTGATCCATGCCTTGGATGGGAAGATACCGAACGCCTGATTTATGATATTGCGGAGAAATGCTGATATTTGTTAGTCAATTTCTGATCAACAGATTATTATCTTCAATAATAATCGCCTACTAAAAATTTTCTGAAACATAAAAGCCCCGGACTTATTTTCTGTGATTCAAACTCCACACCAGAAAGTTCCAGGGCTTTTATTAAAATAGCCAAATCAGCAAATAGCTTTGTTAAAACAAAATAACCGCCAGAAATCTTAATTTCCAGCGGTTTTAGCGTGTATTAGAGGTTGCTGCGTGCCAGTGGCACGCGTTTAGCAACGGTTCACAACATCCAGTGGATGTTGGCTTTGAACCGACCGTAGTGGAACGAAGACGGAGCGAAGCGTAGATCGAACCCGTTCGAGTCCGACCCGGACTCGAACAAAAAAATAGGACAGTGCATCTGCACTGTCCCATTTTTTATTAGCGTGCGTTAGAGGATTCGAACCCCCGACCTTTTGGTCCGTAGCCAAACGCTCTATCCAGCTGAGCTAAACGCACATCCTTGTGAAGTTCTTATCTCGTGTCCCTCACAACAATGAGTATTCTACTCTATACCGGATCATTTGTCAACACTTTTTTTTAATTTTTTTATTTTTTTCTTTTGGTTGAAAAAAATGGATATTTAGAAACAATTCCTATTAATTCCGTCTTAGCGCCTCGATCGGACTGAGCTTCGCAGCTTTTCTTGCTGGATAGATTCCGAAGAATACACCTACCGCACAGGAGAATAATGTAGCCGCCATGATCGTGCTCAAGCTGATTCCCGGAGTGATGGTCATTTCCATACTGCTGCTTATGATAGAACATATTGCGTAACCTCCGATCACGCCAAGCACAATCCCGATCAGTCCGCCCATTACAGTCAGGATTGCTGCTTCAGCAAGAAACTGCAGCATAATAGATGAAGTTTTCGCACCCAGTGACTTACGGATACCAATCTCTCTGGTACGCTCCGTCACAGACACCAACATGATATTCATAACGCCGATTCCACCAACCAGCAATGAAATACCAGCCACAAAGGATATAAAAGCAGTTACCATATCCAGCATCTGGTTCATGGATCTCATGATATCCTGAAAACTCTGTACCTGGAAATAATCTTCACCTGCACACTGATGTCTCTTTTCCAGCAGGCTTACCACTTTATCTGCGACACTCTGACTATTCAGACTTTTATCCGCCTGTATACTCATAGAGAAGAAATAATCCGATGTCCCGGTAAATTCATTCATTGTCGTATATGGCACATTTACAGTTACCGGCATCCCGTCATAAGTATAACTTACAAAAGTTCCATTCTCTTTCTGTGTAGTCACACCACAGATCCTCAAACTCTTTGTCAGCCCATAGCAGTTCACATCCAGGCTCATTCCCACAACATCATCCGTACCAAAAAGTTTCCTGGCATCTGAGTCAGAAAGAACACAGACATTCTTTCCCTCCTGCACTTCATTCTCGCCAAAATAAACGCCATGCTTCATCGTTGCATTATTCAATAACTTCGCATCCGGTCCCTCACCTGTAACCATAAGAGTAAAATTCCCCTTACCAGTTGTAGTCTCACCATCATACGAATCCGAAACATTCACCCCTTCGATTCCGTCCAGCTCACGGACTGCTTCTACATCATCTGCAGTGATATATTCTTCCGCAGTCTGTGCATCGCTGCTCACACTGATTGCAATCTGTCCTCCGCCAATATCATCGATCTCACTGTTCATCTGGTTCTTGGTTCCTTCACCAATGGAAACAATAGCAATCACTGAAGCAATACCAATAATAATACCAAGCATGGTCAGAAAAGACCTTCCTTTATTTGCCATGATATTATGGATTGCCATTTTAATATATTCATACAGATTACTCATCGGTATCCTCTCCTGACTGTTCAGAAACTGCCTGGACCTGCATTCCTTCTGTATAATCTCCAAGGTCAGAAATAACTTCCTCTCCCTCTTTGATTCCGTCCGTTACTTCTATATAGTCCTCTGAACTGATCCCGGTTGTAATATTCCTCTTAGTCACCAGTCCATCCTCAATTACATAACAGAAAGATCCATCCTTACCGATATTAACCACTTCCACAGGAAGAGTCACTACATTCTTTGCAGATGCCGCATGAATCTTAACCTTGGCATCCACTCCCAGGAAAATATCCCCATCCGGATCATCAATACTTACCGTAGCAGAAATAACCGGTGTCCCTTTCTCATTCTGCACTGCTATATGACTCATCTTCGTTACAGTACCCTGATAAGTATTATCTCCCAGTGTAATTTCCGCATTCTGGCCTTCTTTCACAGTGTCATAATCATATTTGGAAAGTGTCACATCTACGCTTGCCTTATCTGTATTCTCAATAGTAAACAGCTCCATTCCCTGTGAAACTGCTGCCCCCTGTTTAATATCAGCCTTGGAAATAATTCCGTTAAATTCTGCAGTAATTCCTTTCTTTCCCTCCTCTACCAGCTCTTTGGCAGATTTAGCATCCAGTTCAGCAAGATTGTCTGTGACTTTCAGCTTTTTCTTTTCCTCTTTTGTCAGACTTGTAGAATCTGCATCAGCAACAGCTTTCTCTGAAGCCAGGTCAGATTGAAGCTCTGCAAGCTCATCACTGGCAGCCTCCAGCGCACTTTCCAGAGCGGAAGTATCTGCTGTCACAGTACCCGTATCATTCCCGCTATAATCATAAGCATCTGATGACTCATTATTTTCATCGCTGTAATCTATATCTGTTCCATCAGTAAATACCCCTGAATAATCAGAACCACTACCTGTAAAATCAGAAATTACCGGTATCTTCGGCACCTGCAGTTTATAATCATCATAAGCCTGCTTTGCCTGCTGCATTGACAGCTGTGCCTGTGTTCTGGCAGTTTGCGCAGCATTCAATGCCTGCAGATTATCATCTGAGGGATCTGCCTGCCATGTGGCAAATGCTATCTGATATGCGGTATCTGTCTGATTATAATCTCTCTGGGCCTGGTTATACTGCGTATTCAAATCTGACAGCTTCTGCTGATATTGAGGCAGTGTCTCTGTTTGATATGTACGGAGTGCAGATTGATACTGGTTCTGGATCTCCTGTTGTTTCTTAGCTTCGGCCTGAGCTTTTGCCTGGGCTGCCTGCTGCTGTGCCTGGGCCTGAGCTGCCGCCTGGGCAGATGCCTGCGCTGCTGCCTGACTCTGTGCCGCAGATGTGGCTGCTGATATCTGAGATTTCAAAGATGCCACATAAGCCTTTTTATCTTTAATCTTTTTCTCCAGTTCCCTGACTTTTTTCTTTGCATCCTTTTGTTTCTTCTCTGCTTTATCCGATTTGTTTCTTGTATCTTTTGTATCATATTTCGTTGATTTTAAATTCAGTTCTGCTTTCTGGTTGTCTTTCTCAAGATCCTCTGTATTAAATTCAATCAGCCTTGTGCCCTTTTCTATTACATCTCCCTGTGAAAAAGCAACTGTTTTCAGCTCCGCATTTACAGGTGAATAATAAGTCTTTTCTTCCTCGCTTCCTACGGTTCCCGTAGCATCTATGATTTCTTCAACATCTCCGATCTCAGCTGTCACTACCGGTACCTGTGGAATCTGCTCCTCCTTTGAATTTCTTTGCCCGGCCACTGTAACTCCGCCGGCAATTACCAGAACAGCTGCTGATCCTATGATAATTTTCTTTTTACTTTTCTTTTTTTTCATAATTTTTTTTCTGCCTCCTCATGAATCAAGCAGATAAAATCATCCGCTTCGCTACTTGCTCATAACCGTACATGATATATAAAAATATATATGTTTACATCACCATCACGTGTTATCTTTTGTTTATGCATCCAGCTGATTCTTTACATATTCTTTTTTTCCGTAGTTCTTATTTATGAAATCTGACTCTATCTTTCCATCAATGATCCTCACCACACGTCTCGCCTGAGCAGCGATCCCATTATCGTGAGTGATCAGTATGACCGTTTTTCCCTGCTCGTGCATATTCTTGAGAATCTGCAGAATCTCCTTACTGGAAGCAGAATCCAGGTTTCCCGTAGGTTCATCTGCCAGGATCACCGGAGGCTGTGCTGCCAGTGCACGGGCAATGGCAACTCTTTGCTGCTGCCCTCCGGACATCTCATTTGGTTTATGATCCATACGTTTCTCCAGCCCAACCATTGTCAGCGACTCTACTGCCAACTTATGTCTGGTTTTCCTGTCTACTCCTCTGTACACGAGAGGAAGTTCCACATTTTCAATCGCGGTGAGATTAGAAATCAGATTAAATCCCTGAAAAATAAAACCTATTTCCCTATTTCTGACTTCTGACAATTCATTATCCTCCATAGTAGAAACATCCGTGCCATTCAGGAAATATTCCCCGGAAGTCGGCACATCCAGACATCCCAGCATATTCATAAATGTAGACTTTCCTGACCCGGACTGTCCGATAATGGCAACAAATTCTCCTTTATCAATTTCCAGATTAATATGATCCAGAGCCCGCACCTCATTCTCACCGGGATTATATATTTTACACAAATCTTTTACTCTGATCAGCGCTTCTTTCATTTTCTCCTCCATTCACCCTGCCCCCTCGACAGATCAGGCAGTATGTTTCTGATCAATTCCACAGCCTGCCTGTCAAAAAAGGACAGGCCCCGGTCTCCCAAAAGCTCTGTCCTTATCTGCGGAATCTGCAAGCCTCTGTTAATCATAACGACACAGGCACTGCAATTTCTTCATATTTTTCTTATACTGACTCCCCGAATTACAAATCTCTTTATAACCCTTCTGATCAAACAGATATTTGCAATCCTCAGGGAAATTATTCATTTTACTTAGATTCCCTTTATGCATCAAGCAGAAATGCTTTGTATGCTTTCTTTGCTTCGTAAACATCTGCTTTGCTTGTAATCTCCCAAGGAGCATGCATGCTCAGCACTGATACACCACTGTCAATAACTTCCATTCCATAAAGTGCTGCGATATAAGCAATTGTTCCACCGCCACCGACGTCTACTTTACCAAGCTCAGCAGTCTGGAATGCAATCTCATGTGTGTCAAAGATGTTTCTTACTCTGGCTACATATTCCGCATTTGCATCATTCGATCCGGATTTACCTCTTGCTCCGGTAAATTTGTTCAGAACAATACCACGTCCAAGATAAGCTGCATTCTTTTTCTCAAATGCTTCTCCATAAGATGGGTCATATCCTGCACTTACATCTGAAGAAAGCATGCTGCAGTTCTTCAGTGCTCTTCTTAATTTCAGATCACTATAGCAGCCCATTGCATCCAGAAGTTCCGCTACTGCATTCTCAAAGAAACGTGACTGCATTCCTGTTGCACCTACGCTTCCAATCTCTTCTTTATCTACAAGCAGACAACAGGAGGTACGTTTCGGTGCTTCCATCTCCAGCATTGCAAGCAGTGATGTATAAGCACATACTCTGTCATCCTGTCCATAGGCAGCAATCATACTTCTGTCCAGACCACATTCCCTTGCCTTACCTGCAGGTACGATCTCAAGTTCTGCTGAAAGGAAATCCTCTTCTTCAATATCATATTTCTCTTTCAGGATATTCAGTACATTCTGCTTTACTGCATCTTTCTTTTTGTCATCCGGGAGATCTTTCAGAGGTCTGCTTCCGATCAGAATGTCAAGGTTCTCTCCTTCAATCACCTCTGCTGCTTTCTTCTGCATCTGTTTTCCTGCAAGATGAATCAAAAGATCTGTGATATATACAATCGGATCATCCTCATCTTCACCGATATTTACTTCTGCTACACTTCCGTCTTTCTTTACTACTACGCCGTGGATTGCAAGTGGAAGAGTTACCCACTGATATTTCTTAACACCGCCATAATAATGAGTATCCAAATATGCCAGATCCGTATCTTCGTACAGTGGATTCTGTTTGATATCAAGACGCGGAGAATCAATATGTGCTCCCAGAATATTCATTCCTTTCTCGATATCTTCCTGTCCGATGTGAAAAAGTGCAATAATCTTCTTCATTCCTACTACATAGACTTTATCTCCGGCTTTCAGTTTTTCACCTTTAGCAGCTCTCTCTTCCAGAGATTCATATCCTGCTGCCTGAGCTTCTCTGACAATCTGTGTCACACATTCACGTTCCGTTTTTCCTGCATCAAGGAAATTACGATATAATTTTGCCACTTTTTCTAATTCTTTTTCTTCCGCTTCTGTATACGAAAGCCATGCATTTCTACGTTCCATTTGTGGTTCCGCCTTTCTATCTGACTTTTGTTCATAGTATTGCTTTCTTTATTATAAAGCATCCTGCTTGATTTTTCCATATAATAAAAATTGTGGTTATCCAATGCTGAAAATGATTTACTGTTCATACTCTACTTTTCTGGGGTATACAAGCCAAAATTCCATTGCCACATGCAACCTGGAATGAATTTTATCCTCATTAATGAAAATGTTACTCTGTATTCGTACAACTGGACAATTTCCTATCCTTCTATTATAGTTAATATGATGTTATAATTGTCAGTCGAATATTTGCAATCCCCATTCATTGCTTACTTGATTTGGATAAAATAGATGTTCCGCTATGATTGTTGCTAACATGTGCCATTGTCATACAGCACTCTAAAAAATTTTATAACATAATATATGAACAATAAACAGGAGGTTTCACCATGAACAATTCAGAAGAGCTGCGCCGACAGCTCCATTCCATAAATCGAAAAAGTTATCCAGCATACAAAAGTCTAAAAGGAGTCTATCATTTCGGAAACTATTTTTTATCCATTGATCATGTCCAGGGGGATCCTTTCGCCTCTCCCTCTCATATAAGTATCCAGATTTCCCACCGGAATGCTCTGTTTCCCGCAGAATATTATAAAGATGTGCTCACCCGGACAACTCTCTGCGATTATCTCACACGTCAGTTTGAAAAGCAGATCAATCAATTCAGTTTCCGTGCAAAGGGTTCCGGTAAAAGCGGCCTGCTCACTGTCAGTCACTGCGGTCAGGAAATTCTCACAAGAACAGCCTGTGAAATAAATGAAAAAGGAATCACTGCCCGTTTCTTTGTGGGATTTCCCGCCAATGGCCGTACTATCAATGCTACAGAACTGGAAAAAATCCTGTTTGACTTTCTGCCTGTCTGTATCAAAAAATCTTTCTTCTATTCCAGTCTGAATGCACAGGAACTTCGTGACTATATTGAACTTGCCGAAGACCAGGCATTTATTCGCAGAGAACTTTTAATCCGGAATCTCTGTGCCTTTGTTGCAGACGGTTCTATTCTTCCGAGAGAAAGCGGCATTTCCTCCCGCCCACTGAAAGATTCCATTCGCTTCACATCCCCGGAAAGCCTGCGTATTTCCATAAATCTTCCACACAAGGGAACAATCACCGGAATGGGTATTCCAAAGGGAATCACACTAATCGTAGGTGGCGGTTACCACGGTAAATCTACTCTTCTGAATGCCCTTGAGCTTGGTGTCTACAACCATGTTCCGGGTGATGGCCGCGAATACGTGATTACAGATGACACAGCCGTCAAGCTGCGTTCCGAAGATGGGCGCTTTATTAAAGATGTTGATATTTCTCTGTTTATCAACGATCTTCCAAATAAAAAAGATACCCATTGTTTCTCCACCCTGGATGCCAGCGGCAGTACCTCTCAGGCCGCCGGTATCGTAGAAAGCATGGAAGCCGGCAGTCATCTTTTTCTTCTTGATGAGGACACCTCTGCCACAAACTTCATGGTACGCGATGCTTTTATGCAACAGATTATCCAGCGTGAAAAAGAGCCGATCACTCCATTTCTCGAACGTGCCCGTGATCTCTACAAAAAAGCCGGAATCTCCACGATTCTGGTCGCCGGCAGCTCCGGCGCATTCTTTCATATCGCAGACACAATCATACAAATGGATAACTACGTTCCGAAAGATATCACGACATCTGCCAAAAAACTCTGCAGTCAGTATCCTTTACCGGAGATTCAAGTTCCTGAGTTTCATATCCCCAAGAATCACCGTGTTATGACAAAAGTCTCAGTCTCCGGTCATTCCCATCGAACCGGTCATGGGAATTCCAAAAATGACAGACCTGAGCGTTTAAAAACCAAAGTCTCTAAAACAGACAGTTTTTCCCTTGGAAAACAGGAAATTGATCTTCGCTACACAGAACAGCTTATTGATACAGAACAAACCGCCTCCTTAAGCCTCCTTTTAAAATATGCCGTTGAACACTTAGTCGACGGAAAACGTACTCTGTCCGAAATCGTAGAATATCTGCAGAAAAACCTAACTCAATATGGTCTGTCTTTCTTTGCAGACAACCAGAATATTGCCTGCGGCTATGCAGTTCCGAGAATTCAGGAAATCTACGCCTGCTTTAACCGCTACAGACGACCTTAACAATATTCTGTATGCACACTTGCTTCTGCACCTGTGGAAGGAATTGGAGCAATATAATAAAATCACCGCTTCACCGGCGATCTTGTCGGTTAAGCGGTGATTCACTGTTCATTTTACACTTTTTAGGGAAAGGAAAGATTTTCTCTTAAGGTCTGTCATTTCCTTAAGATGTAAATATCATAACCTATAAATGTGAGAGAAATTTGTCTAATTTCTAATAAAATTATAAAATTTATAAAAAAACTGCAAAGAATGTTGATTTTGCGGGATTCCCGGAATGCAGATTTTAGTTTTACCCCAATTATTACCCCAATCCGCTGATTTTATTCATAAAAAGAGGCAGCAGTTATAAAACTGCCACCCCAATAAAACCATTTTCTACTTGTTTCATTTCCTGCTGCTTTGTACTCGGAAGAACATGAGCGTACAGATCTGCTGTCATAGCCAGGCTACTATGTCCCAGAATTTTCTGGAGCGTCTGCATATTCCCACCCTCTTCTATATATCGTGTCGCAAATGTATCTCTGAAAGCATGGTGGGTAAATCTCTCAATCTCTATACCCTGCTGCCGGAGCCGTTTCAAAACACTATTGATAGAAAATGATACTGTAGCCGATGCTACCGCTTTAGCTCCATTACTCCCGATAAAAACATTATTGTCCATCTTCCTTGCATAAATCTCTCCATAAACTAAAGACATCTTAGTCCTCTGCATCTGCAGAACTTTTTTGATAGTGTCATTCATAGGAATATCGCGCTTGCTAGTGTCAGACTTTGGCAAAGTTTCTTCAATCCCGCCTCCCTCTTTCCAGCTCACGGTCTTGCTTACGTGGATCACGTTATTGATGTAATCTATATCACGCCACTTCAGGGCCATGATCTCATTGAGCCTCATTCCAGTGCACAAAGAAAAACAGAAAAATTCATAAAGCCATTCTGTCTTAGATTCCCGTATAAATGCCTGTTGTTCCTCCCTGGTTAATGCCCTATGTATAGTTTCACTTGCTTTTGGCCTATCGTCCGTCCTAAGGGGCTTTACATTGGCGGCAGGATTCTTAACAATAATTTCATCGTCAATAGCCGCATTCAACACTGTTTTTAAAACTACTATAACACCGTTGATCATTGATGCACTTAACTTCTTTGATAGGTCCTGCTGTAGCTTTACTACTTCACGCTTCTCTATCCTCTGAATCTTAGTCTTTCCCAGAACCGGCTTAATATGGTTATTGTACTTTGACCTGTTTATTTTAAGGCTGCTATCTTTGATCACTCCTATCCTGGACTTCTCCCACTCCTCAAAATATGCATCCAGTGTTATGTTCTTATTTGAATTGTACAGACCAGCTTTAATTTCCTCACGAATCCTAGCCTCGTTCTCTGCGCACTCTTTTACATTATGACCATAAGCGCTGTACCGCTTGCCATCTACAGTAAAACGTTTTTCGAATAAACCATTTTCCTTTTTTCGCATCCCTGATGGTATTCTCGCCATTATATCACCTGTCTTTCTATTGGCAATAGGGCAGCAGTCCGCCGCCCCTCTAATTACCCCAACAATCTTAAAACATAAGCATGAATTACTTTCAGCCAGTGAAGATTGTTACATTTCTGAATCAGTTTAAAAGTTTCTTCTTTGTAATCCATATCAATTTCCCCTGTTCTTTAATACTCTGGCAATGAATCTATAGAAGAATTCAAGCAGGCTATCATCATTTACCTTCTGTAATATCTCAATAGTTTCTTTCTTGTAATCCATATTAGTACCCCCACTGCTTCTTAAATGAGACAATTACGTTATACAAAAATTTCAGAAATTTCTCGCTCTGGATTTCATTCAGAAAATTTTCAATTTCTTTTTTATAATCCATGTTATGCCTCCGCCACTTTCACATTATCTTTAATCCGCTTTACCATCAGATAATTAGCAAGGTTATGCACTCTCTTAAGGTCTTCCAGATCATTCATCATTAAAGCATCTATAATCAGCCAGAAACGCTCCTGATCTTCCTCTGATAATTCCATAAAGGCTTCATTGCCGGAACAAGCTATCCGAAAGAGTTCTGCCAGCTCATAGATGTGCTGTAATGATTTTCTATCTTTGTTAGCCTGGACAACGTCCATAATTGCCTTTCTGCAAGGAACCTGAGTTAAATTACATTTCTCCATTGTTTTCTGCCTCCTGTTCCTTTTTAATCTGCTGGTTATAACATCCTCTAACAAATCCAAAAGCTAAATCTAATAGTTCTACATCATCCATTCTTAACACCATACTAATAATATCTGACTGCCTGGACAATGCTCGAACCTGCTCACGACACACATTCCAACTTTCTTCCCAGTCTTTCGCTTCTTCCTTTGCGTCCTCCAACTGCTTTTTAAGATCTGCAATAATCTCTGTTGCCATAACCACACCTACACCGTCTATTTCCTGTGCCGGAACGCCTGTAGCCTGCATCACTTCTGTTTCTTCTGATGTTCTTAATGTTTTTTCTTTACTCATGCTTCATTCTCCTCTCGTTCTAATTCGTGTACATAATCACATACTTTAGCAGATATAAATCCACCAAAAAAAATTACAAGAACGTCCATTACTGATATCATTCTGTCCATTCCTTTCTTTTGTTGTCTGAGGGGAATGAGTATGTTATAATACGCACAGCCCCTCAATTTAGCTGAATGTCGGGTTACTTTGCCCCTATCGGAGTACCGGTCCGGTAAGGGCTTTTTTATTAAATTGCTTCTACCTGAGACTTTCCAAAGAAACTGGCTTTATATGTTGCCCCATCTCCTCTGCTTCCCCAGATCAGAGAACATCCGAATAATGCTGATGCTCCATGCTTTACCTTATAACCAAGCTCTTTCCACTTAGCAAAGGTATTGGTTTCCTCTGTGATTCCTGCTGCATGTTTCGCATCTTCGATTCTCTTTGCATTGATTTCTTCTGCCTTTGCAGATAACCATGCTCTGTGAAGTGCTTCTGCAAAGCTGATATTCTTTGTCTTGCGGTAAACTTTCCATGCTTTCAACATGATCTTTGATAAGTTGTACTTCATGTTCTTATCCCTCCTTTTATCGGAATTTCCAACAGCCCCGGCAGGTCTTAAAGCTATCTAAGGTTTCTCGACCGTCTCATTATCCCCTTACCCTTGCCCGGTGTTATGTTAGTGTCTTTGGTACATCTTACAATCACTTCATTTTCACTCTTCGCTATTGTCTGTTCCCTTGAACTGATTATATTATATTGGATATGTACATATCTTTCAATTGGCATTATTGCTAATTATGTACATATCTTTTCATTTATTTTGTATATGTACATATCTTGAAATATATGCTATAATTTAAGAAAATGGGGAAAGTATGTCTTTTATTTATTCCCTTTCCCAGAAAAGAGGTTATTAATGGCTATCAGCGACAAAAGAAAAGAAAGTATGTATAATTATGCTAAAAAAAATCTCAAACGTATTCCTCTTGATGTCCAAAAGGAAAAATACGAAGAAATCAAAGCCGCTGCGACTGCTGCCGGAGAATCCGTAAACGGTTATATCAAAAAAGCAGTTGATGAGCGGATGGAACGCGACAACGCATAACTACTATTATTCATGAAGGGATGTGCTCTCATGGCAAAACGTCTTTATACCTATGACGATATTATGAATCTGCCTGATTTTATCCGGGTAGAATTGATTGACGGCGTAATTCATACAAATGACTGGACAAATCTGGAGATTGATGAGGAAGTCTTTCAGAATCCACCATCTGAAGATCATCATGTCACCTACCGTCTTTCCATCGTAAAAAAATAAAACAATACCTGATATTTTACTGTTCTATTTGTATAGGAGGATTCCATGAGCCTTTTCAATAAAATTAAAAGTGTTTTCAATTCATCATCCGATGATGTTCCTGATGCTCAAACCATCTATTTCAAAAACGGAGAGATGTACAAAGTATATCCCACCGATAAAGAAAGCTGGTACGATGCCAGATATCTGGTTTCAGATGGGGTAAAATACGATCTGGAAAGTTCGAAAGATTTAAACCGTATTCCCATACCTACTTTTACAAACATTGACATTATGCATGGATACGGCATTACCGGAAGCTTAGAATATGTATTGCGAATGAAAGCTGGTAATCTCCGTAGGAAAGGACTCCTCGAAGAATCTAATTCTATCTTGGAGCGAATTCATCTTTTTATGGGTGCAGCTGATAATGGATATCAGGAAAAAGATTTTTTAATATATTCACATCTCCTCCTAAAAGAGGGGCACTTTGAAGAATCGGCAAAATATAAAGCAATTGTGCAATCCTATTTAAAAACACTAAGAGTATGCCATAATTCTTTTTCTTTTTATAATCGGGCAAAAGATGTGATGGACAAATTACTTTCCGATTGCCGAAAATATAATACTGATTACATTTCCATGAGCGCCCATCTCGCTTGTTGTGAAGAATGTAATAAATTACAAGGACGAGTATATAGTATATCAGGAAAAAGCAAAATCTTTCCTAAATTGCCGGATGTAATACGTGAAACAGGAAAAGTTCATAATGGATGTGCTCACAGTTTTTCTGTCTTCTTTTATACCGGAAAGAACGATACTATTTTCGACAAAAATGGAAATAATGTAAATGCTATAAAATCCAGTCAACGACCTTTTAAAGACGATCGTACTGCTGAAGAAAAAAAGAATTATTTAGAACATCTTGAACAATTACAGAAAGAAAAGCAAAAGGATTTAGATGAAATTGAATATTACCATATATTTTATGAGCTTCCTGAAATTGCTCCAAAATCATTCGGCGGATATCGTAGAATGAAAAATGCTCAAACCCCAAATTTTCTCAAACTCAAAGAGCAGGCAATAAAACATGGGATTTCAATAAGCTAAAACTGAATATAGTATATTTATCCAGGCAGCCAGTAGAGCGGCTGTGGTTCCCCTGATCCTGAGCCTTGACAGGAGGGGATGCTTATGAGCGATTACGAGATATTTATGATAATCCTGACAACAGCCAGCTTAATTGTATCTATCCTTACATACACACATAAGAAATAGCCGCCCTGCTCTCTGGTAAAGAATAGGCGGCTACGTCTTATACATATATCTTGCCAGGACGGGGAACCTTGACTTCCCTTACTGGCTGTCTTGATAAGTATATTATATGCCAGTCCCCAGAATTTGTCAATTTCCATTTGCCCACACTCTCATCTGCTACCGCTTCGCCTATTCAATTTATCGGGATCCATTCTCGGCATTTCCCTTATGCTTTCCACACCTTTCATTGCTTTGTAATAATCGTCTATTTTTCTTTGTTCCACCTTACTCTATACAAATATACCCTTGCACTGTTTCCATCCATTTTCACCTTGTTTTATGCCTGTACTCTGGGCAAATAAAACATTTCACGCCGTACACTGTAAATACCGCATAGCTTCCAGCCGATTCTTGCAGTCCTGGTAAATATCTTTGTAATTACGTCCTGCTGCCATGCCAGTTCTTAAAGTATGCGTTATCAGATGTTCCACCAATGACAGATCATCTAACTGACTTCCGGCAGCAGTTGTCTTGTCAGTGATTCCTACACTCTTATATGCCAGTCTGGTATAATTGCTGTAATAGTGATCTGCGTGAGTGCTTCCCTGCATTCTGGATATTCCACAAATTCCTTGATAACATCCGTTTCTGCTCTTCTGGTGGTTCTCTCTTCCTGATCTGCTATCTGATAAGCAGCAGTATTCTTTTCATAAACAAGTCTTTCCATCCGGTTGAACGCATCAATATACTTCCATTTCCAGGCATCTGCTTCTTTTCCAGTAAAGCCAAATGCCAGGAACACAAAGCCATCTTTATTCAACAAATACTTTTTATTATATTTTCCGGAAGCATCTTTATACTTTGATGGCTTGATGCACTGAACGCAATTTTGCGTTGAGTCATTTGCCAATAAATTCTCTATTGCTCTAATGACATCTGAATGCCTTTTTCCAAATTTCTCCGCTACCTGTAAACTATCACATACTGCCTGTTCATTTTTAAGATATACTAAATCGTCTATAACAACGCTCCTTTCCGCTCTGCAATTATTTTTCCGAGCTATATAAGCCAATACTTCAAGTTTTTTCAAGTTCTATTTCGGAAATAACTGTACTGTTATGGGGCTACATATAAAAAATCTCAACATTTCTCAACAACCATGAGTAAATATGTTATTGCTTTTCGGCTATATATGCGGAAATGCAATCTTTTTCCAACATAATGCTGTTTCTCACCGCTTCCTCACCGCTTTAATTCCATTTCTCACGGCTTTCCTGCGGCTTCATTGTCAATAACAGGGACCCTCAAAATAGTGGATACCCCTTTTATAGCTTTTTATAACTTTTCACTGCTTCCTCACTGCTTCAATCAGACCAATACCCAAAAATCAGTAATAACGCATGACCGTATCTCATAATAGGTCTTTTATTGAACCGTAGGTTCGGCAGCGGGATTTTATTCAATACCGACATTATCTCTTCTCTCTGTTTTATCGGCTTATTTAGCCTTTTTATTCCCTTACCCCTACAACTTTACCTTAGTTGCATTACAATTGATTTTTACTCTGTTTTATTCCTGTACTCCTTTATTTTCAGACACATTACATCTCATCCGTTCTCCCATCTGCTGACGCTGTTCCTCTGTATACTGTTTCGGTGGTGAAATCCGTATCCAAGCTACCGGAACATGAGCACAAATACTTCCGTCCTCATTATCCGCAATAATCTGACAATCATCAGGATGTTTCTCTGACAGCTTGCGGATTACTGACTTATACCGGCCTTGAGAGAATGTTAATGTTGCTTTGGTACCATTGGTCATAAATTCAATTGCATTTTCATTACATCCATTCATAAAAATCTCCTTTTTGTTTTGTTCGTCTGTTGTTCGATTTCTCTCTGTTCGTTCTCTGTTCAACAATACTGAAACGGTTATTTCTCGGAGTTCGCTCGGAAATTACGCCCCGACTTTTAGGGACTCCGAAATCTCCGAATACCACCCGCGCGTAATCGTGTCATTAAACTCCCTGCATTTTCCATCCATATACCGAGAAATATTAGGTTTTTTAAGGTTTTGCCTATACATACAAAAATGTTAGCTTTTGTTAGGTTCCATAATCCTATACAGAAAAATATATGAGGTTTTCTGAGGTTTCCATGGAAAGCCTCCGCCTATATGAGCCAAAATACTAAGTTTTACTAGGCAATCAAAGTACTAAAAAATACTAAGATTTCGGATATATATGCAGAAACCTTATCATTTCTTAGCGACCTGATTCAGCTTTACCAGCATCCCACTGATGATTGTTATATAGGCAAAATGTTAAGTTTTGTTAAGCTTTTCCCCATATAAGCTGATATGTGGGGTTTTGTCAGGTTCTGCCAGCATCGTCTACTACAAATCTACTGACTTCATCAGCAAATCGAATTCATGAAGTGCTTTCCGCTTATAACCATAAAAATCATTTTCAGTGCATGGAAGTTCACATGAATTGCTGTTTTTGAATATCTGGCGATATCCCACGCTTTCTGTAAAACTCTTTACCAGATGCGAAGCAAGAAAGTCATTTGCTCTGTTGCATGCTTCGATTACTAAAGAATAATACTGTTTATCTTTTACCATTTCTTTGAGTTCTGCTGCCCGTCCCGGCGCAATCCCATAATCTTTCAATTTCATTTTTCTGATGCTCATTGGTATAGAGTCCTCCTGTCCTGTTTGTGGTATAATAGCTTACAGAAAGACTCACCCCTTTTATACGGTCCTGCGTCAGTTACTTTGACTGATACAGGACTTTTGCTTTGCGCTCCAGATCTGACGCAACATTGCACAAGATATCCCGGCACAACTGGCAATTATGCTGTGATTCTATTTTGTGAAGATCATCTACCAGCTTTGACCAGTATGTATCATCCTGCGGATTTCCCAGCGGGTAATGTTCTCTGTATGCTCGCCAGGCAGCAGTTAATATGTCATATACCTTTCTTAATTCCTTTTCATTATCCAATGATTATTCCTCCGGCATGATATAAACTTTTTCTCCTGCTGCATACTTTTGAAACATATCATTCAACACTTCTTTCGCGCGTTCTGGACTTGCATATTCCGCAATACCAAAATCACCCTCGCAAATACGGTTCTTACTTACATAACTGATATACGTCATTTTGAAATTTAAAACTCGTGTTTTATCCTGCGCCATGATTTTCATGATTATTGTCCTTTCTGGCGGATTACCGCCTATAATTATCGTTTCCCCTATGATTAAGTTACTCCTCTGTATATTTCACTAATTCAGCTCCAAACAAAACTGAATCAACATATATTTTTACAACGTTTCCTGCTTTATTTACAAGCTTCATAGTTACATTCAGCCCCCTTGAATCTGATTTCACTTCATCTACTGTAAATCCTTTCAAACTTTCTAAATCAGCTACTGAATATACTGACTGTTTCTTTAATTTTTTTGACATATATTTTCCCCTTTCCGGCGGATTACCGCCTATAAAATTCATTTTCTATTAATCACAAAATGGGATTTCCATTTGCTTTATTGAATCCACTGGTACAAAACCGTCCTGATCTGTTTCCCACCCATAAGGTTTTCTAAATTCTTCACAATTATCACTTATACGTTTTGATGCTTCGTCATAATAAAGTTTAATTGCTTTTTCTCCCAAGGCCAACCTTCCTGTTAAACGGTTTTTTGAGATTATTAACAATCGTTCGTTATCTGGCAGGCTCTTATCTCGCTTGTAGGTCATTACAACATCGACTTTATTTGTAATATCTGAACTTCCGCTAACAACATCGTTATCATCAGCTCCAAGACTATTTTTCCGGGGATGAACGACTAAAATTACCGCAACATTATAGTTCTTGGCAATTTTAACCAGTTTATCAACAAATTTACTTTGAGCACGGTATAAATCTATATCTAATCCGATATCAAGTGCCGTCATCAGGTTATCCAACAATACCAATTGAATCCCATATTGCTGTATTGTTTTTTCAATGGCAATAAGCAAATAATCAAGCTCACTATCTTCTGTTGACTGATTATCAAATAGATATGCCCGTCCGCGATACCATTCAGAGATTTCGTAAACCTTACTATCTGGAATAAAATAATTTACGAATCCAGCTTCGCCCGCACGGTCAATCACATTATGCTGTCCTGCAATCTGAAAATCCAACCAACGCTTAAAGAAATAATCCGGCAACTCCCCAGAATACGCAAAAACAGCTTTTCCATCGTTAAGTGCGTTTGCTAATATCTGAGAACCAAGTGTACTTTTGCCATCACCTCTTTTACCTGTTAAGATTACTGTTTGCCCTAAATAAATTCCACCTGAGAGAACCTTATCAATTCCTTTAATTCCTGTTGATATCTTCGGAAGTGAAAATAAGTCCACTGCCTTAATATCGGCAATTTCTATCACTCGATCAATTAATACTGTTTTCGCCTGCTCAACTGCCCTACGAACTGCGTCTTTTCCATATTTGCATAATAACTCATTAGCATCTTTGCACCCTCTATAGTCCTGCCGCTGAACTGCCTTAACAGTTCCCCTGAATCGCTTTCTCATTTCATCCAAAAGAGTAATTATCCCGTTTTCACAATCCCCGAACACAATTAACGTATCAAAATTTTGCATCCAGTCCCAGCAATAAGGGATCCATGTAAAACCATTTTTCCCAAAGGGAACAGAAACTGCATTTTCTATTCCAGATTCCGTAACTGATAAGCTGTCAAGTTGTCCCTCTGTGAGTATCAGGGTTTTATTGTCCAGATTACACTGATACATTCCAAACAAGATAGGTTTGCAGTTTGCTTCACACCATTCTTTCCCCTTGTCCACTGTCGGATTGAAGTCTGTTTTTCGGTATTTTATAAACTGCATATCTCCTTTTTCATCCAAGAAAGGGAATACCAGAATATTCTCATGTTTACTCTGAACCGTAATATGATATTTTTCTGCTGTAGCAGCAGTGATTTTTCTGCTTTCCAGATATGTAACAGCTTCCGGCTTAGGCTTTATAGGCTCCATCTTCTTAAACTGCCGAAATCTTTTCTGTTTTCCAGTTCGGTAATACGCATCTATGTCTTTTCCTAAACTGAAATAATCAAAGTCTCTGGCAAGCGTAACCATATTCCCTGAAGCAGAACAGGAGGACCTGAGACATTTAAACTGTCCGGTAACCAAGCTAATAGAAAATGTCCCTTTGTCTCCATTTTTGCCGCCTCTGCAATACGGGCAGAACAGAAGCTGAAGTTCATCCCCCCTCTGTTTAGATTGGATTCCAGAGACTCTGACAAATTCATAAGCATCTTCTTTCTTGAATTCATAATACTCCATTATCCCTCACTCCATAAATCAATAGGCTTCTCTTCCGGTTCTTCCGCTGTAACCTCAACACGCGGTTCTGGTTCTTTGACATAGTCACGCCATCTACTATTAAAAAATGTGGATCCATACATGATATATCTTTCTGCTGTTCCATTTTCCTGTATCTCCGCTATGTATGAATTAACAGCTCCAAGAACAACCTCTTCTCCTGCTTCATACAATTCCTTTTTAGCCTTTTGTGTCACGGCCGATTTCCCCAGCTTCCGTGGATATGTTCTCCAGACTTTTTCGAAGAAATCATCATAATATTTTTTATTTATATTTTTATTTTCTTTTTTTATTTTCTTGTGTGTCATTTTGACCACCGGTTCCGGTGACATTTTGACCACTACCCCAGTGACATTTTGACCACCAGTGACATTTTGACCACCAGTGACATTTTGACCACCAGTGACATTTTGACCACCAGTACACCATTGTTCATAATTCTTGTTAAACATTAATTCTGCGGTAACACCTCTCTGTTCAGAATTGATACAAATAATAATTCTGTCTTGCTGAAGTTTCTTTAATGCTCTCTTTACGGCTCTTAAATCACAATTCCCCCATCTGGCTATAAAAGATGCTGACAGTTTATGTGATTTTCTATGAAATCCAAATGTATAGCGGAAGATACAACTAATAACTTTTAATTCTGTCCCATTAAGTGAAAATTTATAAAGATTATCCAATATTTCATTTGCTACTGCTGTATAACCATTTTCAATCTGCGGATTTGCCACATTACCGTTCCTCCAATTCCTTCAACAACTCTCTTGCACTTTCCAGAGCTTTCAATGTATTTTCACCTCTATTCTCTAAAGTACGAATAAATTTTCGGATTTCCATTGTGTCTCCTGCTGCCGGAAGATAGTAGCCTCCTGGACTCGTCGCACTCGATAAGATTACTTTTCCTGATCTGCGCTCCATCTCAATCTGCTTTTGCAACATTCGAACACTGGAAAAGTGACATTTCACAGTAAGGTACTCCGGTGTCAGCGCATTTTCTTTGCCCGGCAGCAGGTTTTCATATACTCCCATAGAATCGCCACCTTACTCTGAAATCTCATCCAGATACTTTCTGATTTTTGCTACATTCCATAAAACACGTCTTCCAACATAAATCTTAGCGCCTGCCGCTGTGCCAATTTCTGTTGCTGTTTTAATCCCTGCATGCATCAACGCTTGAAGCCCAGCAGTATCCACTGTTAAATCATTAAATGATGCATTATTTTCGTTTGTTTTTCTCATAAATTTCACCTCTAATTCATTTTATCTAATTAACTATTTGCTATTTACAAGTATAATTGTATCTGATATGATATAGGTAAACAATTACCTATTTACTACTCATTGTTGGAGGAATATTGAATGAAAATAAGTAATAATATACCTATAATTGAGCATAAAGATGTAATAAACACATTTACTAAAAATCTGAAAAAGAAACGTAAAGAAAAAGGATTTACACAAAGACAGTTGGCAGATATACTTGATGTAACACTTAAAACATACAGATCTTGGGAAAAAAACACCTTACCCAAAACATTAGAACTAATTAACTTATCAACAATTCTCGACTGTGATGTAGACTTTTTATTGGGTAGACTACAATCTGATACTCATTTTCAGGCATATATAGATAAAACTTATGCGCTCTCTCCTGATGCTTTTCAAAAATTAAGCATATTAAATATGTATCAAATTAGAAAAGAAAATTCCACATATAGAGAAATTGCCACTGACTGGAATATAATATTGGATTACCTTATAACAACTGAAAACGGTAATTTACTATTAGATCAAATCAGACAATATGCAACCTCTTGTAATACTAATATTTCAAATAGTTATTGTTATCATGCACTCCTTACTGGTAAAGAAAAACATGGGTGTAATACAATCAAAGATTTAAATTCTTTATCTGCGATTCTTAAATCTCTCGATGAATTGCAAATATATATGTCTAATTTCAATGTAGAAAAATATCGAGCTAAATTTTACGATTTAAAAGCAACATTCCTTGAAACAGAGAATATTCCAAACAAAAAAGTACCCAATACCTCTCCTGATTCCCCTTAAGTAGATCCGGTTATTTACCTTGTCTGCTTAAGAGGCATCAAGCCATAGGCATTGAGTGCTTATTTTTGAGTTTTTGTACCCCATTTTTTACCCCAATCTTTACCCCATAAAATAATTTTCACCCCACAAACAAGCAATGACACATGACAGATAATGATAAAATCCTTTTTATAAATTTATCCAGTAAAATCAAGACTTTCGGGGATTTTGAAAATGTAGATAATGACATCAGATAAAGACAGATAAAAGATATGAAATAAAATTATAAAATTTATTAAAAAATAGCAAAGAATGTTGAAATCTTAGTTTTCTCCCATTGTGTGCAACGACTCAAAATACCTCAAATCACTCTCAAACTATACCCATTTATTACCTTCACATAATAAATCTCAGCCACAATAAACTAAAAGTACCTGACAATCCCTAATAAAACCTGTTTCATGAATTATTCCAATAAAATCAAGGCTTTCCAGATTTTTATATAGAAAATAACCGTGCGTAAATAATAAGCAACACCACCGGTACGTCATATAGATTTTTACAAGAAGCGGTTGCATCTGCATTTTAATCAGTTATAATATTAAATAGATGTATACTTGTATTCAGGTATACAATGAAAGGTTAAGAAAGAGGAAAATAGATGTTTAGAAAAATAGATAAAACCAGCACATTTAACGATGTTCTGAAACAGATCATCGAGAAAATACAGACCGGAGAGCTGAAACCCGGGGATGCCCTTCCTGCTGAACGTATTCTGGCAGATGAGTTTGGAATTTCCAGACCTGCACTGCGTGAAGTGCTGAAGGCTCTTTCCCTGCTTGGAATCACAGTCAGTGTACACGGAGGTGCCAATTATATTGCCGCAGATCTCCGTAACTGTCTCACTGAACCATTATCTATTCTGTTCCAGATGTATAACAGCAAAATTCAGGACGCACTGCAGCTTCGAGGTGCATTGGAAAGCAAAGCAGCTTTTCTTGCTGCCCAAAATTGTACCCCGTTGGATGCTGCTGAACTTCAACTCATTATTGCCAAACTGGACAGTACACAGAATGAAAAGATCCGCGGTGATCTGGACCGTGACCTTCATCTGAAAATTGCACAAATTTCAGCTAATCCGTTAATCCTGAGTGTGTTAAATGCTTCCTCACAGCTTACCGAAAACATGATTACCGGCATCCGCTCATATTTCATGCAAAAGAACAGCACAGCCCCTGAAATCGACTCACAACATGCGCGTCTCGTCCATGCGATCACTGACAAAAATGCATCTCTCGCAGAAAAAGTTATGAATGAACATATGCATACTATCGAACGACTCTTAAGTGAAATCAGCATTAATGAACTTATAGACACAAACACTATCTCTGGTAATATATCTGGAATTACTTCAGATGCAATTCAATAAAATACTTTTTGTCCATAAACAATTTCTCTGAAATAATTTTCATTTACAGTCACTCGGCTATAAGTAATCCGTATTTGCAACTTGCTTATAGCCGAATAACTGCTCCACAGTTTATCAGGAAACAGATTCCCTACTTATTGCCTATTTCTATCCCTTTATCTTTACTATGGTATTTTGTCCCTTCATCTTTGATTTCACTCTATATATTTTCTTTTCTATACATCTGTTTTTATAGCATCCGACTCGTCCATGTAAATTTCACACATCAATCTGGCACCGGTCTTAAATCCTATAGCAAAACTTTCCTCCAGTTCCTGCGGATAAATTTCCAGCTGTTTATCCATTAATAAATCCAGTTCCTCTGCCAATTCTCCACTTAACTTAGCTCTAAGTTCCCGATAACACTGATATGCCGCTTCTTTCTTCTCTTTACAGAGATTCCCTGCAATTTCCGATATTACTTCATTATCTGCTTCGTTATCTTTATTCATATATACATCATACAGTTTCTGAATCACACTTTTCATAAATTCTATTCTTGCTCTCTAAAACATTTGTTAACATACTGCATCCCCATAATATAAGCATTCCCCGTTTTATAGCCTATAAACAGTCTCTTCATTTAGTAATACTTATATGTATTATAAATTTGTGGTATATCAATGTCAATCCCGTGTAATTATACTTTATATTATAACGTTATATCCGTTACTGTTTACACTGATTTCAGTAACACACTTCTTGATGCATCAGAATAAATCATACTATACAGGAGGGATAAGCATGCCAAACGACGATTTTATTGTCCGGCCAAAATATACAGATAAAAAAGAGGATAAATCCATTACCATGACCATTCGACTTGAAAGAGAACTTCAGGAAGAATATGATAAATTGTCAGCGAAAAGCGGACGTTCCAGAAATGAACTAATGTGTATGGCACTTCGTTATGCTCTCAATAATTTGAAATTTGTAGAATGAATCCTGTCCATTATAATTATATATACAATTAATTACCAAAATTCCTATTTCTAGCACTTACTCACAATATTTTGTGCTATTTGCCGTTGGATGTTACTGGAAATATCTGAATAAATGAATAGTTATTCAATTATTGTATAGAATAATGTTATAATTGACGAACTGGCACTTGTAGATATACAATTATTACAACAATAGAAACAAATTATCTGACATTAACTTTTTACTGAATTAAAATCTTATTGCTCTATTTATCAAATGCAGCACACCGTACTTGAATTTGTCCATATTATTAGAAAGAATTGAATTTCTTTCTGATACATTGTAGAGCAACTATTCAGTTACAGACAGATAAAATTATCCGCCTGACTAATTCTATGGTAATCCGTTTCCATGTGTCTCTGTCAATTTCAGGTATATAGGTAATATATATCTGACACCAGGTAAACCTTTTTACCCGCCTTATTTTATGCAAGGAGGTTTTTTATGCATTCATTATCAAATTCCAGTCAGGGAAACACTTACACAATTAAATGGATGTTCGGGCTGCCAGAAGTTATAAAGACTATGCACGATATGGATATTCATGAGGGCAGCACAATCCGCGTTCTCCAAAAGTTCCATGACTCACTGATCATTTCCTCATCAAACCGAAAGATCGTACTCGGAAATGAAGTCGCAGACAGAATACAGGTTTAAATTGTAAACCAAAAATGAAGCAGACACTCTGATATGTAGACAAAATCCTACATACCATCTTTGTCTGCTTCATTTTTATTTTAGCCATTCCTGCGTTGCTGTCACGGTTGCTGTCAAATTCGTAAGAAAAGAAATATTATAGAATTTTAGACATAAAAAAAACCTTGATTTCTCAAGGTTTTTCATGCCGCAGACCGGAATCGAACCGGTACGGGAGTATAAGTCCCGCAGGATTTTAAGTCCTGTGCGTCTGCCAGTTCCGCCACTGCGGCATATGGAACCTATAGGGCTCGAACCTATGACCCTCTGCTTGTAAGGCAGATGCTCTCCCAGCTGAGCTAAGATTCCATGACGCAATTAGTAAATTCGTCAGCCAATTGCTAACGACCCAGAAGAGACTCGAACTCTCGACCTCCGCCGTGACAGGGCGGCGCTCTAACCAACTGAGCCACTGGGCCAAAATAACTGAAAAGTGGACCTTCGGGGACTCGAACCCAGGACCGACCGGTTATGAGCCGGTTGCTCTAACCAACTGAGCTAAAGGTCCAAAAAGCCGATGATCGGACTCGAACCGATAACCTGCTGATTACAAATCAGCTGCTCTGCCAATTGAGCCACATCGGCATGTTGTAACAGAATCAAGCCTCAGAATACACATTTCATTATTTAAATGACTCCAAGGGGATTTGAACCCCTGTTACCGCCGTGAAAGGGCGGTGTCTTAACCGCTTGACCATGGAGCCAATTATAAAATTTTCGGAACATTTCTTTCCGATAACTCCCCCTGTTGGACTCGAACCAACGACACTGCGGTTAACAGCCGCATGCTCTACCGACTGAGCTAAGGAGGAATAAAGGTTTGAACCTTCAAAACTACATACATGTTGACATTTCCTTGAGAATTAACTTCCTGCGATTTCTTGGTCAAGCCCTCACCCGATTAGTAACAGTCAGCTCCATGCATTACTGCACTTCCACCTCTGCCCTATCTACCTCGTCGTCTTCAAGGGGGTTTACTTCTTTCGAATGGGATATCTCATCTTAAGG